>Ga0131853_10005593_pt1 | contig 22686 bp, 16 predicted proteins | sample TergutLab28metaG_FD_92764 | JGI IMG/M metagenome (GOLD analysis project Ga0131853, IMG submission 92764) | Labiotermes labralis P1 segment gut microbial communities from Petit-Saut dam, French Guiana - Lab288 P1 (version 2) (version 2) | ecosystem: Host-associated > Arthropoda: Insects >...
AAGGGATCCCTGATCGTGTAAAATGTCATTTGTACATGAACGTCAAGTACAGTGTAACAGAGGATTTTTAGTTGTGAAATAAATTGTTACTGGTATTCATGAATATGAAGTACAGTATATTATGTGGAAATATGTGTAAGAACACAGGCTTGTAAAAAGTTCTGTAGCAAGTTTATAAGTAAGTTCCCAGTGTTTCACTTCCTTTGAACAATGCATGACTGGTGAACAGTTTTTGAACAAAGGGTTCCTTGTTACAGAAGAAGCAAGGGCAAACACATTGTATTCTTCCAGAAGAAAGATTAGATGATGATGGAGCACATTACAACATTGCACATCAAGTCCATGAAACTCAGTCATCTGTACCAAAAGACACAGAACTGCTTAATTTGAAACCACACAAATTTACAGTTGTGCAACAACCCCAAGAGACACAAGTAACTGGTTCTGTGAAACAGAGTAGTGATGCAGTGGATCCTGTGCTAACTTAGTTTACTGATAATATTACTTAAATTCTCATGTTAATACTCAAAATAACAATGGTCAGGAGATAGTCCATATGCACACATGCGTGTATGCACGCGCGCGCACACACACACACAGAAAACAAGAAATCATCAGCAGTTCTAAACAAGAACTTTATCATAGTCTTTAATAATCTGTTCACCAAGTGTCAACCACGTTTTAGAGTTGAAGGAAATTGTTTCCAACACCTGCTTTAATATGCAATAACATATATAATGCACATTTTATGAGTGGGGTCCTCTTCAAGTTGGACACCTGTATAAGGGAAGCAACTACACTGTGTTACACAGTTTCATAAAAGACCTGTGCTAGTGGCATATGTTTCTACCTTCATCACCAAATATTTATTTTATAACTGAACTCGGTTCCACACATTCTGGTGAGTGGGGATTAAACCCTTGAACTCCCTCCAAATGCTCAGGACACACACTGGCTGTCACAACATATAGGTGTGTCACATTTTATCGTTCTATACCATAGGCTTACAGATGTGCATAGCTAACTATTCATTATATTACAAGTACATTGCTACCCCAATTATTCTGGTATTATATTTTCTTCTTATGAATCTCTTTAAATTTAATTTAGCTTTGAGTGATTCTACCAGTGGATGCAGGAATAGGTAAGGTGCACCCTTGTACAGGCACTGAGGCTCTACAGGCCGTACGGCCCACAGGGGGAGTAGAGGTATAGCTCTACTCTTTCCTGACCACGGCACTAGGAGGGGGTGAGGGGTCAGCATCACGCCCTGGCTGCTCTTTACCCCCGGAAAAGACCTGGTACCCATTGTACAAGAGGCTGGGTGGGCCCCAGGGCCGGTCTGTACAGGTGCCGAAAATCTCACCCCACTGGGATTTGATCCCCAGCCCATAGCCAGTCACTATATAGACTATGCTACCCAGCCCACAAGATGCAGGAATAGCTGTAACCAAAATTCTGGACAGTGTCCTCCATCTCAGGCTAAAAGAAACCTGTAACATTTTTCACACTGGACCTGCCTGGACCTGGTCCAGGGATTTGGATTGGTCCTTTCTAATAGGTTCATCAGAGTACAGTCTCCCCTTCCCTGCTTCACCTGAAGACAAAGGAAGATACAGGCATGGACATAGGTTTTAGCCTCAGATGATGGACAATGGATAATGTAAAAAGTTTTGGTCATGACTAAAATTCTGTCTGTTCAGCATTGAAATTTGGTACTCTTTAGAGAATGCATGTATGTGGATTATGAAGAACACTGACACTATTCATTCCATTCAAACTACATCATCCCATGTATGAACCAGGGTTGAAGGTCTGACAGTGGCTCCCAATTCGATCTCACTAATCACAAGTACCCTTCCATAGGCCACTTTTTTGAGAAGTCATATTGAAGAAACACATGTGCATTTATTTATATAATACATTCACTATTGTGGTACAAAAAACATTTTTGTACTCCAGTATCTGTTTGTACATGTCTTCTACATTCAGAGAAAGCTTACAACTTAGATGAACTTGAAACGTCTGTCTTTGTAAGCAACTTGACCAGTTCGGTATTTGTGTTCTTGAGCATCCTGCAAAAATAGAAGAAAGTAAGTCCATTTAGCACATAAACCTGTTTGGAGGTGTTCTTAATATAAGGACAACTACATTCAGAACATGCACTGGTAAGGGTCACAAGTTTGGTCTTGTACCAAAGTTCAGCAAATACAACAGATGATTCCAAGTGGCACATATCATTACAGTACATGCACTGGAAGCTTAAGTAACCATATTTTTAAGATTTTCTATCCAACATTTTGTGATATTAATGCCAGTTTGTTTTATGGTATGGCTAGCATAACAGTATTATCATTATCATATCAAGCATGTTGTACAGGACAGCAAGAGAGACCACAGTATAAACTGTCCAAATAAAATTAAAAAATAATTGTCTTTACCATTTGATAGTCCTACCAAACCTGAGTATACAGTAGAGACATTTTACCACAGCAGCCATTACAAGTGAAAGAATCAATTTTGATGACATCCATGAATAGCACGACATAAAACTTGCTTATGTCCCATGACTGCTCTGAATCTAACATGTAAGATAAAGGTGACAGTAACAATACATGCTAGTTTTACTACATTTGTGTCATTCTATGTACATTACAGAACAAGTAATTGGCGGTTTTTCTCTGGGCCTTTCATACAGCTGATGGTCTCATCCCCATGCTTAACAGTAATGTTGTACAGAAACCTCTGCTTGTTTCTCCCACTCTATATTTCCTTTAGTTTACAGAATTTGTTTCTAATACAGCCTTGCATTAAAGATGAAGGTCAAGTCACCCAACTGCTTATTTCAGCACCACACCACAACATATGGGAGTGTGAGACACAGTTTCATGCAGTATTAACTTCAACACTAGATAGCTGGAGGGGAAAAGGTCAGCTTCACATCCCAGTTGCATTTCCTCCCCAGAAAAAGAAAGTCCTCAGCACCCACTGAATAGGAAGTTGGCTGGCCCCAGAACCAGTCTGGATGTTCTAGAGAAGATCAAAATCTCTTCAGCCTGCTGCGATTCAAATCCTGCTTTCTCAGTCATCCAGCCCATACTCAGTCACTATACCAAATGAGCTATCTCTGAGACAATATTTCAGCATATGACAGTGCTGACTTATTTACTTATGTGTATACAAATTTAATGAACTCATGGTAGTTGTTGAATTGCTGTGTAGCCCTTCAACAACACCATGTTATCACCATAAGATCACAAAACGACTTTCAACGAATTCCTATTCCACAGTCTGGAAGTATACAATTTTGTATAAATTAAGTTCTGTAACAGTGCAGATTTAACAGTTCTGTCACAACTTGAATGCCACAATGAAGAAAAATAATTTTCTTCGGCTTGCTTCTAAATAAGCACCAACATTATCCAATGTCTCATCAGTCAAAACAACTCAGTTTCGCTTGTTATCTCTGTCCAATCACTAACACTTCACACATTTTGTTGCAGCCTAGTACAACCAGTATATTTGCTAAAAAAATTTGGTGATACTTTGATTACAAACACAAAGCATTATAGGGCCATTAGGAAACCCTCTTTACAACCCATTAAGATATGTCTCAGGGATTCATGGGGGAAAAAAAAATGCTTGTCTTGACACCTGCTGACAGCAGAGCAATGGGATATCAGGAATGCAAGGCACAGGAGAAAAATAAGATACAAGGTCAATAACATTCTACCTGGTAATTTATTTTTAATGGGTTGAAAATGTGAATATCTTACTCTAGATCTCTTCACCAAGTAGCCAAATGCAACCATAGGAATCACAATAACGCACAAGCCATACAGTGAAGTTTTGGGAGTTGGCCTGAAATGGTCATATTCTGTTGCCCTCATGGACATAAATCTCTGTATCCCAGAGTCAAACTGCAAAACAAAACAGATCATATCATGCATAATATGTGCTCCTTCAAAATAATATACACTGGCTCAAAACAAATAGTATTTCCAAAGGAAACTTGCAAGATTGTAATCTTAGTTTAATCCAGACCTGCTATAATGTAAGCAGTCTATGTAGTATTATATTACATAAGCCATCTAGTTCCTGCATTCCCACCCCTCTGTTTTTGTAATGACACAAGCACCTGACAACAGAGCTTACTTGCTGTTCCTCCTGACCCTTGTCCCTTCCTCCACTTGTGTTCCAACCTATGGTGGGTATCACTGTTCATTGTGAACATTTTCACAAGGGGAACAGATGGACTTGCTCACACTATGGTAATGCAAAGGAAGAACACAACAAAATACAGAATATACCAAATCTGACTTCATCTGCTGCACTTCTATCAGCTTTCATATACTGTATATGTCTATTGGATGCTAGATCTGGTTATAAATTGTAAACACCCTCTACTAAATTCTCAGAATATACATTTCCCTAAATATTCATTAATTAATTGGTTTTGATAATAGAGGCTGTGTTTTCTATGATGGAGGAACTGAATTTTTATGTTATTTACATGACTTTCATGTTTTAAAGTGTTATTAAAGTTCTAACCAGAAGTGCTGCATTACTTTGTGACATAGCTACCAATCTTCTACTCAAAATCACACAGCAAATGACCACAGCCAAGAGTGCATGCATGATAATAAAGACTGTTTCATGCCATATACAAGATAAACATCTAACTCCACGAAGCAGAGTCCTTCATCAAAAACTGAATGGTTTTTCAGGTAGACAACAAATTTCCCCCCTTTGTATTTAACCCACAGGTTCAATACCACTTTCATGTTACCCATTCCATGCAATAGGATAAATTTCCATTTACAAAGCCAAAACCTGCTCAACTCAGTATGTATAATACAAATATACTCTATTTATTGCAACGTCTTTCAGCGTTAGTACACCATCGATGGGGAGTGTACACCAATATATCTAAAAACCTACTGGATATGACACAATTACATCATACAAATATAATATCACAACGATTTTGCAGCCATGATACATTGTATTTTTAAAATGTAATTGTATAATACCAATTAGGCTTCAAATATAGTGTAAAGTCCCTGATGATGGCATACAAACACCAGAATATGTCAGAGTAAATACAGTGTATTTAAATTATACATACTGTATTGTGCAGGTGTTCACTTTGTAAATGGAAGTTCATTACCATGTTTAGAAAAGCCTACCACCTACTGCTGCTATGAACCAGGTAAATGAAGTCAACACCCTCCCATACTATTTATTAAATATCTGTTTTAAGACTGCCCTCCTATCTACAACTAGACACTAGAAGTGGTCCCTTTATTTCTGAATTTTCTACCCAAAATATGCATGTGCTCTGCTCTCCCATCCATGCCATATGTACTGCCCCCTCCTCAGTCTTGATTTTATCACACTAACAATATCTGGCAAGCATGTGTGAGATTAATGTGTTGAGTAATTAAGTTAAAATTACAATCTGTATGCTTGATATGACAGCAATTTTAACTTAAACCACCACAGATTACAGGCAGCAACCCCCCCCCCCTTCCCTCATCCATAAAATTCAACTTTCATTTCACTCCCTCCTTATAAGCTTTGTCAATTGGAATGTAAATACCAACTCCCGAGGAATGTCTTTGTAAATTCATGAACAAGCAAAAATGTCATCTCAAAGTTACATGAAGTACCTTAACATTTAGGTCTAGGCAGTTACACAATGTGCACTGTGAAACAGTTTAAGCATTAAATGAAATGCTGTTGTAACAAAATATGCCAATCACATATTTCAATTTAATGTCTTATCTAGCAGCAAGGACAGATATCAGACTTACTTCCTTCACAGCCCCACCCAATACTTTTTGCTATGACTCATGTATCAATCTTTCTGTTTCATCTGCTATTATCACTTGTAACTTAAACAATAATGAATATCACAAGGGTCTTATACAGCACTTGCTCACAGTTTTGTCTGTAAGCCAGGCAACCATTAAAGGCATGTGAGTCAGATTTCTGATAGGGATATCTTGTCTAAAACAATGAAGTCCAATCACAGGTGATATGATTTTCTGTAAAGGTTATGTCTTGTACACACCAAGAGCTGCATGTTTCTTATAACTTGGAGGCATGGAATGACACGGAATACTAACATGACACATTTCAGGAAAACCCTAAACTATTTCCTAACCCTCAGGAAACCCACATCTATTCTGGAAGTTGACAGTTGCCTACAACTCTATCAAACAGTACTACTGTATTCAATGCTGGTAGTTTATAACAACCCACATCTGTTACAGTGACTATGACTAACCACACTAACATAAGCATAAAAATCACTACAACCAGAACCTTGCGTATCTAATTACAATCTTTTCATATACATTCACTACCTGACAATGAATGTAAACTACTTGCACATGTGATTAAATTCTGCTTTATAAAGAAATGGAAACTGGCTGACAGAATCCAGCAGAGGTGTCTGAAAAGAAAATTTGAAACCAAAGGTAAACCAGGCATTGGGGGGATGTGAAAAAATACAGATACACTTTTCACTTCATGACATATGAATCATTAAGAAATTTGAGATAATGGAAGATTACTGACTAAATGTTATGACATAAAAGATTTTGTGAAGGTGAGAACAACACTTGTTTATGTGGACAACAAAATTAGTACATGATATAAATAATAACGCAAGCTCTTTACACTTCAACAACTTCCCCTCCCCTAAAAAGAGACACCTGATTTGTTATTGGTTATGAAAAACTGCATGACTACCCTAGCTGTTGTGCATGTACTACAGAGAATAAAAATGCAGGAAAAACACATTTATTATAACTGGTCTAACTTAAACATGCACTCTACTGCATAAAATCCAAAGAAGATGTTGCCTCATACTGCTGATGCAATTACAAGTATAAATTTGTCATAGAGGACTTTATCACCCTGAGGTCATGGCATGACATCACGTGGATGTTACACTACTTGTACATCACTTGCTTTGGTTTCAAATGAATATCAGGAAATGACCCTTATTGCCAAACATGACCTATGATCAGTTTGCTTAAAACCCCCCTTCCATCAGAGCAAACTCTTAACATAATCCTTCACTACATTTCATGATTAGAGGAGACAGCATTTCCATACAAACAGAGAAATTACTGCCCCAATCTTGGAGGATGTACAGCCCGAAGTGCATAAGGTCGGGGCCTACTTGAATGCTCAGATCACTTCCTCATCTTTGTGTATTTCATATAGGTAAAAGGCTGTCATACAACCCACAAACCAAGGTATTCTATCTCTTACCTGAATAAATATTTATCAAGCTTCTACACTAAAAGGTCATGGTTCCAACTGAGCTAGTAAGTCAATAACTGTTACATAAAAATATGATTGGCCAAGAATAATAAGCTAATGGTCTCCAGTACTAAAGGTCTCAAGTTCCAGACTCAGCCACATCAAGTGTGGATTTTCTATTTACCAAGCCAAATTTCCAAATCAGAATGATGAAATCTAACTCTGGGCACTCCAAACTGATGTAAAATGAATTAAAACACTTCTAAGGACAATACCTTGGTGTACAGTTTCACAAAGTACCTCCTTATGATCAAACAGCCATTCACATAACAGTTTCGTGAGTGGCAAACCACTGTGTTATATATCACACAAAAAGTTTAAGTTTTCTGTTTCCTCATCACTTCATTACCATATTACTCACATGGCATGCTTCAGCCAAAAACTATCACTCCATCCCCAAAGTGGTGGGATCTCATTGCTTTTACATACCAGAATCAGTTACGTCCGAGTTCCACTGCAGATGGCCAATAACCAGTCTTTGGTGGGGTGAAATATGGTGTTCCTGTGTGGTTAATGTGCTTATAATACACCTCCTTACTGGACATAAAAATTTGGGTGAAATAGTTGCATAAGGCATTTCCCACGACCATTTCAGCCTAATTCTAATGTGCAGTTATATATATATATATATATATATCATAAGCAATGACCCATTCAACAACCTCCCATACAACAACCTTAAATTTTACCCCACTCTTAAGACTAACTAGTCATCCACATAACAGACTCTGGTATATAAATGTAATGAATGTTAATAGATGCTTCCTGCAATTTTGCAAATGCACCTGAAAAGTTATCTCACTATAGTCTATGTCACACCAAAACTTTTAAAGAAACAAATGCATGAAAATTTGACACCATACAGTAAACACACAGACATTCCTATGTTTGGAGCACGTACTGCTCAAATATGATTTACGACATTACACCAATTAGTAGTCCTGCACCAAGCAGGTACGTGCAGCTGTAACCTTCTAGACTTATATTATGGAGGTGCACAGTTCAAATCTCAGCCAAAATACCCTGAAATTTCTCATGGTTTCCCTCAATCCATCAAGGGGAATGTCAGGACAGCTCACTGTTCTGGCCATGCCCACTTCAAATTTATAAAATTCACCCACCAACCTACCATCCAATGTATTACACAGTCTTTAATATGGACAGTGTCATAAAATAAACCAAAAAATTAAAAGAATATGCGTATTTACATTGTACTGTGCCATAATTCCAGTGCCTTTTCTGGTTTCCTTAAACTATGCTTAGAGTGAATTTTTAAGGAAGAACAGATTCAATTAGTGAATGACAAACTGGAGATTAGATGAAAGGGCATGACTGTTTCCTTATATCAAGTACTATCCCAATATGCACCTCGCAAGCCTGAGTAAAACTAAACAAAACCATCAGAATTGCTGGTCTCCAGTCTGAAACTTGAAACTGGCATCACCCAGATAAAAAGCAGTGTGCTATCCACCCCACTAAAAATGGCACTAACTGCTTATCAAACAGGCAACTACAGTAATAAGTGTGAAGTGAATGTAGGTCTCAGGAAATATGATAAAGACAATCCATATCATATTTATTCACTTCATAGCAGCACAGTCTAAAAATTCCTTGTATGTATATATCATCAAGACCTAAAAACCTTTATTTGGAAACACTTTCATTACAGCATATATTTAACAATGTAACATAAAGATAAACAGATTCCTTTACATAATATCTGTTCTGCTTCTTGGTTAACACTAACTCCACTGTTTATTAATCATACTGCTGATTATCCTTGAGTCAAGAGACAAAATGAGGATGGGAGGTTAATGCTGGCCACTTCTCTATGCAATCCGTATTCCAAATTTCCCACCCCTCAGTACTACTAACAAATGAAGGATGCAAAATAGCAGACAGCCTGTAAGAGGAACAAAAGCTAGAATACAGAATAACAACTGGTGAAAATGGAGGAGGGCACAGATGGTAAGTGCTAAACATACAACTGGGAGACAACTTGTTTTCATTCCTTTTCTAACATGACTTTAGTACTGGGAACAATAGACTGTAAAGCCTCAAATGAACATTAAGATAAAATCACAAACGATATACTACTTGGAACTACTCTAAATTGAAGCACACTTTTTCATTTTTGTTCACTGACAGAAATCAGGGTACACTTGCTTGCAGGGAACGTCTTGCATCATAGTCTTGTCACACTGACCACCTCTCACAGATATTCTTGAAATTATGTCTAATAAATGCAGCTTCTGCCACCTAGTACATACAGCCTAAATTTCATTGTGACACAACTGAAGCCTGGGCATGCAAGCAGACCGGCCAAGATGGCAAGCTGAGGTAAAACACAACTGTCACAAGAAGTAGTGTAACTCTACAGAATGGAAGGGATGACCACTACAAATTCCACACATTTTAAATCATTTTATTGAGGAATTTGCTAATATGTGGAACTTCTGGCTCTTGTAATAAGCCTGCAGGTACTATAGAGGATGTTGGGATATCTCTTGCATTAATAAAGTGTACTCCCTGTAAAAATATATCCTTTTAAATTCTTCTCTGGGTGTCCTAGAGTTCAAGTTAAGATACTTCTGACAGTTTTGTCACATTTAAATACACTCATTTTGGAAGATGGAATTTTTATGAGGAAAGATATCACAAACCAGAATTATAAAAAAAGGAAGAAGCGCATTTTATTTTGTATTAAATACAAACACATACACCCCAAACATGCATAGATCTGAAAACAGTCTTTTAGGCATCTCGTTATGCCCCTAAAAGTAGTTCTTCAGCAGATATCGGGTTTGGTGCAACTTGTAGGAAAACAAATTACTTGGCAGATTTGAGTTGTTCGGAATGGGGCCCGACTGCAGTGACAGTGATAGTAGTGACAGGGGAGGAACATGCTTTCTTATTAAAAATTATGTCATCATGTAAACATTAGGTTCCTGCATACAACTTGAGAGTTTGTATTGTACTTATTCAGGGAATTTCTACAATTTTAATCAACAAATGTAAACAACTGTTACATGTTTCACAATAATATTCTTATTTTTAAAAGATTAAACGTCTACGTGTTTTGGACCTTTGGACCTGGTCATCAGGGAGTACATAATTATTGTTGTATAAAACAGTTACTAAATAATATTCTGATGCCTTGCATGTGTTGAAGAACTGGTGGGATTCTTCTGTGTAGAATGAGTATATGTAGTTGGACACAACTGTTACACTAATAGTTAAAATACACGAATATGTAAAAATGTTTAGTATTTTGTTATTTATATAATTATATAAAAGAGTATGTAAATTATGTCAGATGAAATTAAAAAACCAACATACAAATATACCATGAAAATGTAGACCGATAGCTGCAAAGTACATACCAGTAAGTTCAAGCAGCATGTGGCTAATAATATATTTGTACTTTGGCTTTTTAATTTAATCTAACACAATTTAAAGTCTCTTTATCTAATTTTATAAATACCAAATACAAAAATATTTGTACATTAGTTACTTACTTACTCCAAGAAGTAGAGTCCTTCTTGAGAAGCTAACTGGTTTTCAACTAGTCAAAAAATTCCCTGTATTTTAAGGAACCCGAAGTTTCACTACTGCATTCACAAGTGCCCGCCACCTGTCCCTATCCTCAGCCAGCTCAATCCAGTTCATACCCCCACACCCTACTTCCTGAAGACCCATTTTAATATTACCCTCCCATCTAAACCCGGGTCTACAAAGTGGTCTCTTTCCTTCAGGTTTCCGCACCAAAACCCTTTATACACCTCTCCTCTCCCAAACATGCACTATATGCCCCGCCCATCTCATTCTTCTCGATTTTATCACCCGAACAATATTGGGTGTGGAGTACAGATCTTTCAGCTCCTCATTATGCAGCTTCTTCCACTCCCCTGTTACCTCATCCCTAAGTTTCATACCCACACAAAACAACAGGCAGAATTATAGTTCTGTATATCTTATAGTCTTTAAATTTTTGGATAGCAACCTGGAAGACAAAAGATTCTGCACCAAATGAGAGCAAGCATTCCCTGACTTCTATTTGCTCTTAATTTCTTCCTAAATAGAATTTTGATTTGTTAAGGTTACTCCCGAATATTTGAACTCTTCCACTACTTCAAAGGATTTATTATCAGTCCTCACACTGTGACTTCGTCCTGCATTCTGATCTTGAGACATGACCATTTACTTAGTTTTATCAGCATTTACTTCCAGTCCAATCTCCTTACTAGTCACTATTAAAGCTTCTGTGTTTTCCTTTATAGTATGCACGCTCCCTTTCATTACATTAACAGCATCAGCATAAACCAGAAGCTGATGTGTACCACTTAATTTCAAGCCATCCTGGTTTACCTGAACCCTCCTAATGGCATACTCTAAAGCAAAGTTGAAAAGCAATGGCGACAGAGCATCTCCCTGTTTCAAATCATTCCTAATAGGTAACATGTCAGACAAATTCTTGCCTACCCAGATTCTGCTAAACGTTTCAGTCAGACACATTTTTAATAGCTTTTCCAGTTTCATAGGGATATCAAACTCAAAGAGAATATTATGCAAGACCTCCCTCCTAACTGAATCATAAACTTTCTTGAAGTCTATAAAGAGCTGTTGCACTGCTTTATTGTATTCCAATTTTTTCTCAAGTATTTGACGAATGCAGAATATGTGGTAAGTAGTTGACCTGTTGTGTCAAAATCCACATTGATGATTCCCAATAATTTCTTCTGCATATGGAGTTAACCTTGACAGCAGGATAAAACATTTGTACATATTTTTATATTTTAATATCTTAACCTTCAGTGTAAAATTCTTTTTGCAACATATTTTCATTCCATGCAGAAGAATCCTACCAGTTCTTCCACATATGTTAGATATCTAAATGTTCTTTAGTAACTGTTTTATACACCAATAATTAATGTACTTGCTGCATATACACCAGTAAGGTCTGCAAAATGTAGGACATCAATCTTTCAAAAATAAAAATATTATTGTGAATCATAAACAATTGTATGCATTTTTGTTTAAAATTGTAGAACGGACAATATGAGTACAAAATTTATTCCAGGAAGTTGGCAAACTTCAGTGCAGGATACTGGAGGGCAAACAAAACCAAGCGTTGTGGGCTCAAACTTAATCCTGTATTTACCTGCATGGACAGAAATCAACAAACACAGAGCATTTCATAACTAAAATTCTATGAATATTTCTCATTAACCTGGATATGACCACCATTTGCTTCCGTTTATTATGCACAAACGTTACAACATTATATTGAGCTTACCATTATTGCAGAACACGTCTCAAGTATATTTACATGGGAAGGAATTCTGTCAAATAGTGTCCATATAAGAGGAATCACAGAAAACGGCTGCGACAACTGAGCTATCTAACCAATGGCAACATTTTCTTGAATCCTATGTGACTTTGTTTAGCATCACAGTAGTCTGTTATGGACAGCTCAATGAAGTGAAAGTTACTACTGGCCAGTATCAAGTTAAAACAATATTCAGCTTTGCAGAACTTAGATGACAATAGTATCAACAGAGCATGGGAAAATATTAGACAGAATATTAAAATCCTACCTCAAGGTAGCCTAGGTTATTACGAAGTGAAACAGCATAAACCATGCTTTGATGAAGAACATTCTGAATGATCAAACCAAAGCAAGTAAGCTAAACTTCTACAGTCACAGAATATGAGCAAAATTAATGCAGGTAATCCGAAACAGTAGACATTTCAGAAAAGTGGAATACTTGACAGACAAAATGAATGGGTTTAAAACACATGGAAAGCGTAAGAATATTAGAGAATTACACTGAAGCATCAAGGAATTTAAGAACTGCGAATTTCCAAGGTATTTTGACCAGGTGGAAGAATCATTTCAGTCATTTATTCAAGGTACATTTGGTTGATGTTAGGCAGAAGGAAATACATACAGATCACACACTAGTGGAAAAGTGTAGTGTCCCCGAGGTTCAAATACTGAGGGAAAATTTGAAAATATATAAACCACCAGGTACTGATTACATTCCTGCACTAATGATTTATTCAAGAGGGAAACCAGTACATTCTTATATCCGTAAGTGTGTTAATTCTGTTTGGAGTAAGGAAGAATTTGCTCAACAATGGAACAACTCTACAATGGTACCTATTTATCCACTGGGTGATAAAACTGACTAGTAATTATTGATGCCTATCACTGTCAGCAACTACATACAGCATTTCATGCACATTCTTATGCCAAGTTAACTCAAAATGCAGACAAAACTACTGAACATCTTCAGTGCAGATTCTGAAGCAGTACATCTCAACTACTGACCAGACAAACTGCAATCATCACATACATGAGAAAAAATGGTAGTTCACTGCAGCAGTACATCAACTATTTACAGACTTCAAGGAAACTTGTAATCTGGTTAGGATGAAGATTTGATATAATACTCTCAAGTTTGTCATACCCATGAAACTAGTTAGGTTAATTCAAGTGTGTTTAAATTAAGCCTATAACAAAGCCTGGACAGACAAATACTTGTTCCATTATTTTTCTATTCAGAATGGCCTGCAACAAGGAGATGCTTCATCACCATGGTTTTGAACACTGATGAATAAAATGACACTAGGAAGGTCAAAACTAACCAGGAGATCCTGAAACCAAATGGGTCATTCAGGTTTTGACCTACAATGATGATGCTAATTTATTGGGTGAAATTATAAATACCATACAGAAAAACAAAAACACTGTATGTGTGGCAGTAAGCAGGTTGATCCAAGACACAACTGCTCAGGAAATTAAGTGTACACTCATGTTTCATCATCAGAATGCAGGACAAAACACAACATAAAGATAGCCAATAAATTGACATTTGACATTTCCAAAGCAGTGACACTACGGATTTAGGTCTTCTGGGATGCAACACTGTCACTGGGTTAGTGCTTCGCAATGTGTCAGGTCAAAGTTCAACCCGTGAAGATGAACATATTACGCTTCTTCAAAACATCACAAACACAAACCAAGTGAAAAATCCAAGAAAACCTGAATCCTAAACCAGCAAATCCTTTGTTAATGTGGAAAATTTCAAATATCAGAGAACAACACTAACAAATCAACCCACATGAACAGACATTTAGAGAAGATTAAAACTGTAAAAGTCTGCTAACAATCAGCCCACAAACTTTTGTCTTCCCATTTCCTATCCACACACATATGAAGATTAAAACATAAAAAACGATCATTTTGCCTGTTTTTTTTTTATGGTTGTGAAGTGTGGTGTCCCACAACACGGGAAGGGCACAGACAGAGGGTTTTCACAAATAAGGAATGAGGAAGGTATTTGGGCCCAAGAGAAAGGAAGTAACATGAAGTTGGAGAAAACTGTATAATGAAGGAGCTTCAGGATGTGTACTCCTCACCAAGTATTACTTGTGTCATCAAATCGAAGATGATGACATAAGCACAGTATCTGGCACAAATGGGACAGAAGAGAACTATACATTGTGTTTTGACGGGAAAACCTACAAGGGACAACTTGCAAGATGTAGGCACTGATATTAAAGTTGGAGTATAAATGGATCTGTTGCAAACAAGATGAAACAGAATGGACAGCATTTACCTGGCTCAAGATTACAACAAGTGGCTGGCTCTTATCAATACTATAATCAACCTTTGCATTTTGTAGTATGCAGGAGTTTCTGAACCAACCAAGGAACCATTCACTTCCCCAAAAGAAGTATATTCCATGGAATTAGTGACTCTTTGTTCATATTGAAGCTTATCTTAATTCTGAGATTTACAGTTGTGTCAATGCCCCCAAGAGGCTGAATTAGTTTCCTATTACACTGGTCACTAAACACACATGGTGACCAATTCAGGTAGGTCTACAGACATGTCAATGGATACAGATTAATGAAGGCATGTATAATTTACTTTTTAAACAACGAATTACTATATCAGTTGTACAGACCAGTTTCCATATCTTTAAGTTTGAGGGGTGAGAACGTGGGGAGAGGCGAAGGAAAAGGGAGGCGCAAAGTATGAGGCTAGAACCTGTTAGAGATGTCAGTGAAAAATACCAGTCCGACATACATAGGCCGATAGAACACTTGGAGATTTCTGTAGCGTATAATGTAAGTGATAAATGTTTTTGTAGAGACAGTAGTCGCGAAATTATATAGCACCACCAGGTGAATTACGCACCCAGTTCTCTCCGCATTCCTTAAATACCTTCCAAGTCTTAGCAACCAGAACTGAACTACACACATTAAGGCAACGGTAACTCATTAGCACCATCAGTATGACGCCTATTCCTTACCAGTGTCCCGCCTTCTCCTGTCCCATGCCTATGAGGATTTGTTATCTGCTTAATATATTCCTCGCGCAAAACCGCTCTTCTTTTGGCATATTCTTGTACGAGCCTTTTATCCTTCGCAGGAACATCATACTGCTTATCCGCCATGTTTTAGTTCGACAGGGCAACCAACATAGTAAACTAGCTATAGGTTTCTGTGACCGAGCATCGTTAGCTAATTGTGAAGTGAGAGAGAAAACCAACAAGATGCAACAGTTAGATGTTTATTTTTAACAATTTCTCAACATGTTTCGGCCATCATTATGCCCATCTTCAGGAGAACAAGGCGTATGTTACTGCATGTGGTGTGCTGCGCTGGTTCTGCTGGATGTGGTTGGTAGCGGTTGTGGGGCGCTGCCTTGTAGGGTGCGAGCACTGTGAAGGTTACTGTTCGCCGTTCATGTACACCCATACGTTTTCTCAAAAAAACATTCATATATATATATATATATAAAACGTACATGGAGACCACGACCATCTATCCGTCCCTCCGTTTTCTGTCTATCCGTCCGTACATCTGTGTGTGATATAGAATCAACGACCATATCATATCATTTATTTTCATTCCGTGGATCCGTACAGGATTACAAAATCCACGCGGATATGGAAATAGTCATAATTGCTTAAGAAATCTAGAAGTGAAGCCAATATAAAGTGTACAGTAATTTTAGTTACTAGGTCTAGTACAATATTTGGGGTTTTGACATAACATAAATTATTTTAACATAAACAGTGATAACATTAGAGCACCAATTTAAAAGATATAGTACATACTGGACAAGAAAATAATTTACCACATTACTGCGTAACAGACAAAGATTGGTACATTCGTGTAGTTGTGTTACATACACAAACAAATCTAAGATACAGATTAGTAGATTAAAAAAAAGGAACATACATGCAAATCGACTTCGTGTGCTAAACTTTAAAATACCAATCCAAATCATATGTAAATATATTTAACTTTTTTTGAAGTTCAAAATATTTATCCAGAGAGTAAAAGGAATTTTCATACAAAAATTTCTATAAAACCAATTTCAATTTCTTGGGATTATGAGACTCTATTTTTACATATATGATACTCAGAGTTATGTACTAGACAGATAACGTACTTATAACATAACGTTGAAGAGTGTGCTCGTAACCATTGTTGCCGTAGAAAAGCAATAGGTATTATGTATTCTAAAACTGTGTGTAGCCTTCGTCATCTAGCATGCAACGCGCATGCGCCGTATTGTGTTGTAATCCGTGGCCTGTCTGGCTGTACCATATTTTACTACGTGTTATAAATGGCACGATTTAGGAAAGAAAAATATTTTGAACATACAGTTTGAAACATTTCTTATTATACGAAGAATTCGGCGAGGTATTATCATGAATGTACATAGGCCTTCATGTAGAGTACCCGTTATTCTAGTCAGATTGTAATCAAAGTTCAATTTTCCGGACACATTTTCGAAAAAATACTCAAAATTTCGCGGAAACCCGTCCAGTGGGAGCCGAGTTGTTCCATGCGTATTGATAGACAGACAGGCAGAAGGACACGACGAAGCTAATAGCCACTTTTTGCGAATGCGCCTTAAAAGTAATTATGAGTTCCCTGAACGTCGCCTCATGTACGTTCGTACTTTATTTCAGGATGTATATGAATTTGTATCCGTGATTTCTTTAATGTTTGATCGTTCGTGGTGAAATCCGGTATAGAATTTCCCCATGCAATGCCACTGAGGAGTTGTAATATTCGTGGAAATCTTTTCAACGAAAGCCGTATTCTGCTTAAAGGGCGGGCACGAAATTCTATCCGCACTGTAGCATTTACTGTCCAATTTGTCAGAGATCTGCACACAAAGCTGTTGAGCATTTTTGAATTTCTTGAAAGTCGGCACGGGAAAAGCTGTGCTTTACTTATGCATGTAAGTAAAATAAAATTACGTGTGTACCGTAAATCCGTACGGAATTTTGAAAGTAAAGAACGCCGTGGTGTAGTCCGTGTTCAACGACACCCAGTGCAGCATCTGTTATCTCGTTACGTTGTTGTACGTTGTATGAACATGGCATGAAACGTGGAAGTTCTAGCATTGGAAGAAAGTTTATATACTTTGGTCACGAGAAACTATTGTAGTATTCTAAACCATAGACTTAAGAAAAAAAGCAACGAAACATCTGAAAGAACACTGCTTTGACGATACCGAGGCTTCGCTCGCTTGAACCTCAAGATGAATTGAGTACGGAAGGCGATAAACCCTGTCTCACTATTTGCCCACTAGTCACTGGGGCCAGCTCCACCTTGTATGGTCGGCGCCTAACCTCCTGCCACCGCACGGCCCTTCAGGATTGACACTCGTTCTGAACTACGTATGCTGTATCAAAATGGAGTCCCCACCTCACAGCGAATACAGCCCGTCTCCACTACAAAACCATTTGGTTAATACCCTTAAGATAAATATTCGGTGTTTACTTTGAGAACAAAACAAAACACATATGAATATACAGACTGTGCGGCAAACTGCAGAGTTTCTTATTGTCACATTCCCTAAGTTTTGAAACAGTCCACTTGTTTTTACACTGCGTAGCTTTGGATTCTTTTTTAATATGCTCATTTGCGTTTTAATAATCCATTTCAAAAGCTATCTGCTTATGTCAGTCGAATGACAGAGCCGTCTGTACATGAGCATAACAAGCGGCGTAAAGCTTTTTATGTGCCATAGAAGAGGGGCTTATCTGAGTGCCAATGAATGAGTTCATAGTCTCCTTGAAATCAATGGATGAAGGAAACCCATACAAACTTTCATACAATGGTTAGTGCAATATTGGACCCAAAGCAAATTTACTTCCGTCTGATGTAGAGATTTTTAGTGACTTTTGAGTGCCTTAGTTTTGAATTTTATTTATACCGTTTTATGCTCAACAATTCGGTTTGTTCAGTCAAAGCGATAAAACACTTTTTGGCAGGGCTCTACTCAAAGATACTATCCAATATGCTTATACTGCTGGGGTTCCTTCGTGTGGGTTACTTGCCAGTGCATTAACATGGCGAAGTGGTAGACGTGACAGAACGCAACTCTGACGTACGTACATCCTCAATTATGACACGGCATGCACTCAGACGTCTGCATTTCAGTGACGACGAAAATGAAACCGACAGGACATGTGAAAAGTACGACCTACTGTAGAAATTTATTCTTAAACTAAATATTACACCCCAACTGGACATATAGCATTTGAAATTATTGAGCTATTCAAAGGCAGAATCATTTTTAAATTGCACGTACCGAAGAAACACAAACGGCGTTCACACAAAAATTACAAGCTCTATAATTCTAAGGCAGGGGTATCCAAAATGTTATGACAAGGGACTGCACTCGTTATTATGGGCTGGTTCGCGGGCCGCACGTGGAAGTATAACAGTAGGTGGTGTACTTACTGCCTGAATTATTGTGAAATTTTTATGGGATATACACAGTTAACAAACGTGGCCGCGGGCCGCCATACACCTTGGCGGGCCGCGTGCTGGGGTCCAATATTCAATGGGCTATAGGCCTAACGTGCAATATGCGTATTGAGATAGATACGAAATGTGCGAGTTACCGATAAGAGCGACTGATGCAACTGTAAATGGACTTCAAAACGTGGGACAAAAATTGTACGTGGACAACTCACCTCCTGAGTCACTGTATTGGGTGACTCCCTGCACGTACTGACGCAATAAACAGCTGTGGGGCTGTTAGATAAAATGTGAAAGCAATGCTTAAGAATACTGAACAGAAACTAAAATGAAGAAGGTCAGAAGATGAGCTACTAGGGTGGGGATAACTTGACAGCCATAGTGTGGAAAGACAAACGAAATGTAAACATTACGACCACCAAAAGAGGTAATCTCTGTGACGAGCATCGAATCTATCTGAAAATCGGCCATAGTACAAGACTATAAAAGACACAGGGGATAAGTGGACATCGCCGACCATGACGAACTAATACCTCATCCGACGGTCCTGGAAATAAAAAAAGGAGATATTTTTATACATTCTGGAATTTACCACTCTCAACAGTTGTATCATTCTCGCCTCTTGTTGTTCGAAATTATCACAGCGACTATTCAGGATGGGGGGTCTTTGATCTCAGACCACAATAAAGACAAGTCCAAGCCATCAAGCAAACTAAAAAGACTTGACACAAGACACAACGAACACCGGCCTTGGAAGGGAACAGACGCAGGTTCCATGTGTGTTCGGCTAGAAACAAAACTGAAGTGTCCCGAATACAACATGAAGTTGTGTGGTGTCTCACTTTTCGAGGTGTGTCACAACTAACTGAATTTCTGAGGATCAACACACACTAAACTGGTAGAACAGAACACACAGGCGTAAGAAAATATTACCACTGTTATTACTGAACTGATATTTTTCAGTGGCGTTTTTGATGAAATAATGGGGTTGAAGGGGGTCTTTCTTGGTCCTCGCAGAACGCCACAGTTGGGTGCGATGTACTCTAAATTCCAATCGTCCGATTACATGCGCTAACAGACCAATATCTTAGGTGCGGGTGGGAGGGAGGGGGGACGTGCAGTTGGCGTGGCAGTAGGAATCCCACGGCCTGAGACTTCCAGCAACAAGATGTACGTACATAACATGCATAACATCGTTACATAGTGGCGCGTTCGCGTAAGTGTTGTTGACATGGAAGTGCAACAATACCTTCCCTTTTACATGTAGCTGTCAACATTATGTACATATTTAGTGTTGCCATGGAAATGAAACAATGGACCTCCTTTACACAGTTGTCGAGATGCAAAATAAGTATTTCGTATTGCGCTCACAATAATAAGTATTGACTGTTACAACTGTGTGTGTGTATTTGCTTTAGATATCTGGGGTGCAAAAAAACCCCCTTCCTTTAAGGAAGGGGTTTTTCCCCTCAAAGTTAAATATGTGTGCTTGCAGTGGAAAGTGCATTGTGTTGTTTATTTTACAGTAGTCATTTACAGTATATGTATGTTGTGCTTTCAAATCTATCTGATGTGTGTACACCTGGTTATAAGATAGGTTTAAGCGATACCTCTTCTTTAGTGTCGGATATTTTGTGGTACCATTTAATTCTTTATTTAATAGAACATGTCCTGTTGTGTTATGGTTAAACCGATAAAAAATAATAAAATTTCAGTTGAACACAACTTATATTCTCAATCAGATGCACAGGCTTTGTTTCTTCAACTTTACTTCAGATAGTTTTAGTTGTTTATTTATAGCATGATTTTTTCTCAAGTTTGTGGTCCAGTTTCAGGTTTATATCATATTCAGTAACATGCTATAGCTGTCCCCATTCTTTGGCTGCATGTATATGTATACAGTATGGTCCCTATTCAGCTTTCTTTTCATGTGTAGACATTTTATCTCATCTTCGATTACCATTAATTGTAGTTTGTGTTGACTGATTGATTAACATTGGGTTCGAGACCTTACGGTCCCGATGCACCTAGGCCTTATAGTCGTGCCCTTTGTGCCCCATAATCTCATATCAACTCAATAGAGCCTTGTTCCTTTACTAAAATTCCAGATGGCCCCCATTCTTCAAATCTTAATGTCCTCTGGGTTGATGAAAGGAACCCAGATATACTTTTCTTTTCTCTAAAAAATCCCGGCAAACGAACCCTCTCCAGTTTCCGAAACAGGTCCCTTGTGGAAAGAGATACTCGTTTACAGGGCATTTTGCATATCTCTCGAAAACCTCATAAAAATTCGTGTAAATAAGAGGGCCCTAAGAAAGAATAGCCCCTCCTTGTTCCCTAAAAGCGGTGCCCCTATGGAAAAAGACGCCAATTTTCGAGGCTTACTTGACATATCTTTCGGGGTCCCCAGTAAAGGAGCCCTCCATCAATGTATCCTTCATGGAATCCTCGCAGTGTGAAGCCCTGTTCCTATAGCCCGCCAATCATCTTTCAAAGTCACCGGTATATGAGCTTCCCCCCTGATTCCAGGTTCCCCTCGGCTGGAAAGCTGTCAGCAGAGGTTTTAGCTTACCGCATTGCATTGGAGAGGCTACATTTAGGATTTGCGTATCACATTTCAATTGCAGATGGCGTCAATGCTTGTCGGCTCAACAGGAATGTGTCGTAACTTGCCTGCGACGTAAGAGACTTCAAATGGAAGAATGCGATGTTGAATAGCTTGTTAACGGCTAAGTCCATGTGCCCGACTTGAAGGCATACGTGGGATTGGAGGTATAGCTCCACTCATTTTTAAAATTCTACACTGTACGGGGTGGGTGGCCAGCTTCACACAAGGGATGGTTGACCGCCGGTACAGCCCTCGGTAGCCATTCAATACAAGGTTGTGTAGACCTACCATGCCTGTGGCGGGAATCGAACCACGGTTCATTAAACTCCTAGCCAGTAGCTTAGTCGACACACGGACAGCTGAAGTGACACGACAGCGAAAATGCGGGGATCAGACTGATGCGGACAAAGACGGTGTGTCAGAACGATTGCCGCATCCACCCTGCCAAGGGATGTGCAGGCAAGGTCATCTAACAGTCAGACGAAACGGTGTGTGTATGACCACAACACTGGTGAAAATTCTGAAGGCAGCGAAATGACTCCACTTCCACGCTCATCAACAGGTGTGCCGAACTGGGGCAAGCAGGAATATCCACCAACTCAATGGCAAGAGGCAGGATGTGGCAGACCATAAGCAGTACCGGTAGCAAAAGACTCGACTCCGTACGGTGTTTTCATGTTCAAATTGTACCGTTGCATTTACCGGGAGACCGAAATCAGAATAAGCGCTTGGGCAGAGCCTAGGATGCCATAACCTTCGGTAATAAAACCGTCCAAGCAAAAGTACGAAAACGTAATTGTGAACGGAAGAATAGTCACAACTGATGCCAGTTCTGAAGGGGGGGGGGGGGGAATGAAAAAAAAAATCTCCTTTTAATCTTGTATAAATTACCCCCCCCGCAGATTTGGGGGGGGGGAGTAAACTGCGTTAAAAAA
>Ga0131853_10005595_pt1 | contig 22683 bp, 29 predicted proteins | sample TergutLab28metaG_FD_92764 | JGI IMG/M metagenome (GOLD analysis project Ga0131853, IMG submission 92764) | Labiotermes labralis P1 segment gut microbial communities from Petit-Saut dam, French Guiana - Lab288 P1 (version 2) (version 2) | ecosystem: Host-associated > Arthropoda: Insects >...
CAGGTTCCGATTTTAACGGCCGTACATTCCTTGGCTGGTTTACAACACCAACAACTGGTGGTGAACAGGTTACAGTAATCCCTGTTGGGTCTATTGGTGTTTGGAATTTGTATGCTCGGTGGGGGTAGTCTTGACTGACTACTAACTTGAAACCGATGTTTCATATATATTTGTATGCGTCTTTCAATCCACCCGTTGTTTATAATTTTTGTCATACTTGCAATATTGAGTGGTTTTGGTGGCCTTATCTTTGCTTTGGTTTTTGCTGTTGTAATTCATGAATATGGTCACGTTATAATGGCATCTAAATTCGGGATACGAACAAAAAAAATTAGACTCTTACCATTTGGTGCGCAAATCGAAATTGAATCTAAATTTTTAGATACTAAGAGTAGAGTTTTGATCCTACTCGCGGGGTCCTTTGCAAATATCATTGTTGCATTGTCATGTGGATTGTTATTATGGTTATTTCCAGAACATTTTTTAATATGGGAAAGTTTCATAATTGCAAACGCCATACCGGCAATTTTTAATTTATTGCCAATATATCCTTTAGATGGTGGCAAAATTTTGCATACTTTATTCGGCGGCAAAAATTTTACGAAGGCAATACGTGTTATATCGACAATTATTTTCGGAGTTTTATTTCTCGTGGGTATTCTTATATCATTTAACCCAATGTTAATTTTAATGAGCGGGGTAATGATATTCATGCTAAACGCCGAATTTCGTGGAAGTGAATTCACATCCAAATTTAATAAACCATTAACACAATGCGGTAAGATTACGGAGGTTGCAATTACATCTGAAATGTCGCTTTTAGAAATATATAAGTTAATTGAAAAAAATTACACTAAATTCATTGTTGTTGATAGACAAGATTCAACCTTTTATGAAAAAGAATTGGAACAATGGTTAACAAAATTCCCATCAAACATCACGTTGGTCGAAATCTTGGAAAGCACCAGCCATAGCGGTACAAATAATAGCCGCAACAATAGGCAGATAAAACCAAATGGGAAGCGTTCTTAATGAAAACCCGGTTGCATCCTCCGCCGATGTCGCGTTGGCAACATACCAAACGTAGGCGCAACTCAATACCATACAGGCGAGCAAAAACCATATAGATTTTCTGTACACACGTGATGCTTTGCCAAGTGTGCCTAATGTAAATATAAAACGTAAAATAAGTCGGATTATTAAAGTACTACAAACTATTAAAAATAAAACTTTGGCATAGGTTAAAAAATGATATGGGGTTGTGCCGAATCTAAATGATGTTATGTTACGGAATAAGTTACCCAAACGGGCATATCCAGAATACGTTGTGCCTCCAATTTGATAACTGCCATTATAAATGAAGAAAGCATCTACAAACAAAAGAATATATAAACTACCGGCAATTCCAGCCAATAAAAAAACAAAAAATAAAAGTTTACGCATACAATAATTTTTGACTATTTCAGTAAATATTAGACTTAAAAATTGTAATAGGCTATACTTATTACAATGAATAATATAATGAACGCCACCGATGATGCCGCCTTGAATTTCTTAAGAAAAGACGAATTCAATCGTGAAGATGCACATGATATTTTATTAAAATTTTTACGTGATGCAAATCCGCACGCAACAGGTGTATTGGCTACCGTATTTGACATAGCAATTACATTTTTTAAACCAGAAAAAATGGAATTTAAAAATATCAATCGTGATATTCGCCAAGACATAATATTATATTGGATAGATTCAGACGGGGACAAAGATTTTACTCTTGAAGATTTCATGAAACAAATCGCAGAATTAGAAGATTTGGAAGATGGGACAAGCAAAGATGTAAAATCATCAAAAGAAATGGCAAGCGCCTTCGCAAACAAAGCAAAAATATCGTTGGACGAAGAAAATTTAAAAATAGCACGTGGTCAAACGGCAGAAGTAGGAAAAAAACCAGTAGCAGAAAATTCCGAACATGTTATTAACGAAGTAGAATTTAAATTCGAAATAAATGATGTAATTAAAGAACAAAAAGATGAAAATAGATTACCATGGCAACAAGTTGATGATTCGCCCCCGCAAAGAACATTCAAATGGTTTTACCATGACCCAGTACTTGGAATAACGAAAAGTGGCAAAGAAGAGGTAAGTCCAGATACAAATTTTGGTACAGAAAAAAAGCTAGTAATCGATAAATACATGTCGGAGCGTCCAGGATTGATTCGCGATAGACAAAATAATCTTATCGGAAATGTTAAACAACTTGATAAACGATATAGTGCAATCATAGGCGAACAAGATTATACAAAGTCACTTTCAAATAACTACAAAGATTTTAAAGATAAAATGGCGGACACCTACACCGCAAAACAAGACAAAGAAATCCAATCATTAAGAGAACAGTTAAAACGTGGAGTGGTTAAAGAAAATAATTACTCACCCCCATGCTAGACCCTCAAAGAATCTTGCTAGAGGGAGAACGGGCTTTGCTCAGACCCTTAAAATTATTCTCGTTGAGGACAAATTATCGGATTGCAATGAAGGGGGTGTGGGGCGAAGCCCCGCGCTCTTTTTACTTTGGCGAAGCCCCCTTGAGGGGGCAAGCATTGGGGTGGTATATTGTTTTTCTTGACATCTTTTTACATATACTATAACCTTAATAATTAGTGCATCACTAAAAGAGGTTACACATGTTAAAACTAATAGACATTAAAAAAAGTTACAAAGTCGGCGAACAAGAGCTCCAAGCCCTTAAGGGTATCAATTTAGAATTTCGCGATAACGAATTCGTATCAATTTTGGGACCTTCTGGTTGTGGTAAAACAACTACTTTAAATATTGTTGGCGGTCTCGACAGGTATTCAAGCGGTGATCTTAACATAGATGGTATTTCCACAAAAGAATACAAAGACAAAGATTGGGATGCATATCGTAATCACACAATAGGATTTGTATTTCAAAGTTATAACCTTATTTCACACCAAACGGTACTTGATAACGTGGCAATTTCACTTACATTAAGCGGCATTTCACGAAGCGAACGTAAGCGCCGCGCGATGGAGGCACTTGCATCGGTTGGTATTTGTGAACAGGCAAAGAAAAAACCAAACCAATTAAGCGGTGGACAAATGCAACGTGTGGCCATTGCGAGGGCATTGGTAAACAATCCACGTGTTATTTTGGCTGACGAACCAACGGGGGCGCTTGATACAAATACTTCTGAACAAATTATGAACATCTTGCAAGAAATAGCAAAAGACCGTCTTGTTATAATGGTGACCCATAACCCAGAACTTGCCGAAAGATATTCAACCCGAATTGTGCGATTCAAAGACGGGGAAGTATTAAGCGATTCAAACCCAATTAAAGAAACATCGTAGTTTAGTGGGTGAATTTAAAGAAAGGTAATGAATTCACGTCGAGTGAGGCTGGATTCAAAAAAACGGGGAGCGGGGCGAAGCCCCGCCATCCCCCTAAAAGCCCCCTTGAGGGGGTTGGGGGTGGTACATAAGGAGACAAAATGGAAGAAACAAAGAAAATAAAAAAACCAAAAACATCCATGAGTTATTTCACGGCATTGAAGTTGTCGTTTAAAAATTTGCTCACCAAAAAGTTGCGTACCATTTTGACCGCCGTCGCGGGTTCGGTTGGTATTATTGGGGTCGCCTTAATTTTGGCGGCGTCAAACGGTATGACGATTTATGTAAATGACCTGCAACGCAACATGTTGGCGGGGATGCCGATAGAAATCGCAAGAATATCGACAATGTTCAACGAAAGGGAATTTGATACTCCACCCGGTATGGTACGACCAAGTCAACCTTTTTTTACCCCTCATTTCAACAATTTTTCACAAGCCTTCATTGACGAAGTAATTACCCCAATCCAAGAAATGGGAAATCATGTTTCGTTTAATTATGACACCCAATTAAATATCTTGCACCAATTCCAACCAACAAGTGGTGGTGCTACACAATACACAATGTTAGGCAGTTGGATGGATTATGCACGAAGTGAAGATGGTTGGCAATGGCATGGTGTAAATCCATTCGAATTACCTCACGAGGTCTATGTCCAAAATATGCTCACAACCTTGGCGGAGGCAGACCAAGTGACAAGAGACGCTAGGGCTGCAGAGGGTGCCATACCATTAACACTTATCCTTAACCAAAATAGTATTGTTAACCGTAATATTATTCACCTCTTATTTGGGCAAAGCACCCAAGATGTGTCCTTTAATGACATTTTAAACCAGGAATTTAGATTAGTGCCGAATGATGTTGCCATACACTTTAACCAGGGCATAGAGGAATACAGATGGACAAGGCAAGGTGCCGACGTAGGCAATGGTCCAGTCGATTTATGGGGGCATACGGATTCACGACCAATGTATATAGACAGAATCATGCGCCAACAAGCAGGTGCATTCAGTTTCACATTAGCACCAGGACTAGGTTTTCCAAACGGATTGCCGCGTGATATCGTTAGGGATAACAACCAAAACGAAATGACCGTGAATTTTGCAGAAGAAATGCGAGAATACATTGATGATGTGTTTGAAGACCTTACCGCTCTCGATTGGATTGCAATTGGACTCGGTAATCAAGCGGCAATTGATGATTTTGTTAGCAGGGTAAACACTATAAATCATACATTCCGACATGTTCACCGCGAAGGTGTGGGATTCTTGGCGGATATTGACCTAGACGAATTGGATTTGGACGGTAACGCAGAGTTTTTGCTTGCCATGTTGCAATTACATGCAAGGTCATCGGCACTGGGTCTTGATTTGGCTGCAGTGGAGGCATTCGAGCCTATCGCGAGCATGATACCATCTATGATGTCGGGGATTTCTATTTATCCAACATCATTCGAAAATAGTGAGGCAATCAAACGAATGATATCAGATTGGAATGATGCAAACCCATATAACCAAATCCATTTCCTCGACCTTATGAGCATGCTTGTGGATATATTGAACGAAATGATAATGGCGGTGTCGATCGTCATGATAGTTGTCAGTTCAATTTCACTTGTAGTATCGACGCTTATGATTGGGATTATTACCTATGTAAGTGTCCTTGAACGAACGAAGGAAATCGGAATATTGCGGGCAATTGGTGCGCGTAAAAAGGACATTCGCCGTGTATTTGGTGCCGAAACACTTATAATCGGGTTCACTGCCGGGGTAATTGGGATAATCATGACCTTGATTTTAATTCTTCCGATAAATTGGGCGCTTTACAATTTTGATGTTGTAGATGTAACAAACTTAGCAAGATTACCAATTTGGGGTGCATTCGGATTAATAGCACTAAGTTGTGCATTAACAATGATGAGCGGATTCTTCCCATCACGTGTGGCCGCAAAACGCGATCCAGTTGTAGCACTCAGAACAGATTAATTCATTAAAAACAACTTTCATGGAAAGTTGTTTTTAATATGACTGCTGTTATCTATATGGTATAATGTTTCTATGCTTTGCAATATATGTAAACAAAATCGTGCATCATTTCAAAAATATATTTCGTCTATTGGTAAATCTGTACCCGTGTGTTCGGCATGTCTTTCTAAAACATCGGGTGCTATTAAAATAACCCAAGTTACATCTGGTCCCGGATATTATTCTGTTAAACAAACTTTTACAAATGGTGGTGCGCCAAATTTTAAAAATTTCTATGATAATAAAAAGGTATCTCGAAGTATTGTGTGTACTAACTGTGCTTATGATTTAATGAAGTTTGAACATACACAAAAAATGGGTTGCAGTGAATGTTACAATGTTTTCGAAGAACAAGTAAAAAGAATCGTTAGAGGACAATAATGAAAAGAACAAACAAAGAATCTCTAATAGTATCTACGCGTGTGCGTCTTGCACGTAATATTGAACGTGTTCCTTTTAAATGTGATGTTGTAGACGCCTATGAAAATATTGCGGAGACTCTCAAAAAAAATAATTCGCATTATCTATCTGCACGAATAGACCAATTATCCGGCAAAGTTGCAGAAGCATTGTTTGAACAACATCTCATATCAAAGGAGTTATTGTCTAACAAAAAAAACGGGATGATTGTAACACGCGATAATTCTGAAGAAAAAACAAGAATTTGTGTAATGTTAGGTGAAGAAGATCACATCAGAATCCAAGTAATCAAAAATGGACTCGACCTGATGGGTGCATTTGATGTTGCCAAAAAACTATCCACCGATATTGAAAAGGAACATAAAATTGCAAAACACAAAGAATTTGGATACCTGACAAGTTGCCCAACAAATCTAGGTACGGGAATGCGTGCAAGTGTTATGATGTTCCTTCCAGCACTAACCTTAACCCGCCAACTAAACCCAATCTTGCGACAATTAAAGGCGAATAAAATAACAATTCGCGGTGTATACGGTGAAGGCAGTGAATCCAGCGGCTACATGTATCAAATTTCAAACCAAGCATGTTTAACATTGAATGAGACCGAAATAATCCATAAGATAAATACTTTCGTAGAAAATTTAGCATTACGTGAAATTGAATTACAACAACAACTTCTTGCAAATAATGGCGATGAAATCATTAATCAAGTCATGCGTTCATTGGGAATTTTGACACATGCCCACATGGTAACCAGTGACGAAGCGGTCGAACATTTAGCATGGTTAAAATTGGGCAGTTGTCTTGGAATAGTACGATTCAAGGCGGGTTCTTTAGATGATTTGTTCTTTGTAATTCAACCCGCAACATTAGTAACCCAAAACGAAAGGGCAGAAGATTATTTAACACGCGATAAAATAAGAGCCAAAAAAATCGCCGAGGTTTTAAGGCATTCAAAGATGTGATGATTTTACACGAAACGTATAAAAATGCAATTTGGAACAAATGAATTTTTGTTATATACTTAAACCATGAACATCACACAAAACGTACACAAAATTATCCAAGCCGCAATGATGTCGGCACGTGGTGTGGGTGCAACACCCATGCCTATACATCTTTTGTATGGATGCACGGTGGTCGAAAATTGCGCGGCGTCCAAAATGTTGCGCAGTATTGGCATAACAAAACAATCAATTGAATCCGTCGATATCGCACAATCTGCCGATATGTCTTTTAACCAAATTTTAGAATCAGCATATGAAATAAGCCACCAAATGGGACAAATGGCAACGGTAAGTGAGGCATTGTTATTAGTCCTGGTCCGCAATTGTAAACAAACTATTGGGGTGTTGGAAGGTATTAAGACAGGCAGTGCCGATGCATTGGTAAAATTAATAGACGGGGAAGAATTATTATCATCTTCTTCGATTGGTAGCAAAGGTGGGAAGAGTGATAAAAACGACGACGGCTCACCAAAAATTAAATCGACTATACCCGAAGATATTTTAAGGTTGGGTGCAGACCTAACATTAAAGGCTAAACAAGGAAAAATAGATACAATCATAGGTCGCGATGACGAAACACAAAGGGTCATTGAAATATTGTCACGAAAAACAAAAAACAACCCAGTATTAATTGGGGAGGCTGGTGTAGGTAAAAGTGCAATAGTAGAGGGTCTGGCTCTACGCATAAATTCGGGTCAAGTTCCAAAGGCGCTTGAGAATAAAACAATTTTTTCTCTCGACATTGGGTCGTTAATGGCTGGTACAAAATATCGTGGTGAATTGGAGGCTAGGCTTGAAAAACTTCTTAAACTAATCGAGGACAGAAACGATATCATATTGTTCATTGATGAAATACACACAATAACAACGGCATCGGGAAAAGAGGGTGAAATAGGAATTGCAGAAATTTTAAAACCAAAACTTGCTCGTGGGGAAATGCAAACAATTGGTGCAACGACAACCGAGGAATATAGACGTTTTATCGAAAAGGACGCGGCATTAGAACGCCGTTTTGCACCGATAATTGTCAATCCACCAACCCCAGGTCAAGCCATCGAAATATTGCAAGGGCTTAAGGTAGGTTTTGAATCATTTCACGAAGTAGAAATAGCGGCAGACGCAATAGTCGCCGCAGTCACAATGTCGGATCGATACATTACCGACAGAAATCTCCCAGACAAGGCAATCGATATGTTGGACGAGGCATGTGCAAAGGTTAAATTGGCGGTAATAGGAAATAAAAATACGGATAAAAAACCAATAGTTACGGCCGACCACATTGCCGAAACAATTTCAAAAATCACTGGTGTACCGGTGACCAAATTGACTTCTGATGAAAAAGAGAAATTAAAGAATTTGGAAGACGAATTAAAAAAACACATAATTGGACAAGACCGTGCAATTATGGCAATAGCAAAGGCAGTGCGTCGTTCGCGTGCGGGTGTGGCCGATGCAAATCGTCCTGTAGGTTCTTTCATGTTCTTAGGCAGAACCGGTACTGGAAAAACCGAAACATGTCGCGTTCTTGCAAGTCAACTTTTCACGTCGGATAAATGTCTAATTAAACTAGACATGTCCGAATTTTCAGAACCACATTCCGTCAGCAAGTTAATAGGAAGCCCACCGGGATATGTAGGTTACGACGATGCAAGCGCCCTATGCGAACGTGTGCGACGCAATCCATATTGCCTCGTATTGTTCGATGAAATCGAAAAGGCACATCCAGATATTTACAATGTGTTACTACAAATTCTAGAAGAGGGTAGACTCACCGATAATAAGGGTAAAACAACATCGTTTAAAAATTGCCTTATTGTAATGACATCTAACGTCGGTGTAGAAAATTTATCAAAAACCAAAAAGATTGGCTTTTCTGGCGAAGATGATATATCCATCGAAGAAGAACAGGCAATGATGGCGGGATTACGCAAACGATTTAAACCTGAATTCATAAACCGAATCGACAACGTAATAGTATTTAATTCTTTATCAAAACAAAACGTAACGCAAATCGCCGACATCCACATTGAAAAACTATCATCAAAATTACGTGGATTAGGAATAGAAATCTTCGTAACAAAATCGGCAATTGAATTTTTGGTAGGCAAAGGTTACGACCAAGAAATGGGTGCGCGACCATTACGCAGATTAATTCAAACCGAAATAGAAGACAAAATCGCCGAAAAAATTCTAAGCCAAAACGTGCGAAAGGTAAGTGTAGATGCAAAAGACGGCGGGCTAAGTTTTGAGTTTAGGTAGGGGGTAAGAAATGGATCCCATAAGAATTATACAAATTGTACTCGTGGGCATAATTGTTGTTTTTATGCTGTATTTGGTTTCTGTAATTTTTTTACTCAAAAGTTTCATTAAATACATTTACAAAGTTGATAAGGACAAAGCAATTAAGCGTGGTAAATTTTTGTCGGTTTATTTTATTCTTGCAAAAAATGCAAGGCAATCTGTTTCGTTGATGTTGGCAGAACGATTTATTTGTGAATGTTGCAAACAATATTTCGTATATTACATCGAAAAGGTTAATAAGCCAAGATTATTGTTTACAAAACATTACCTGAAATTTGTGTTCAATGTACATATTTTAAATGATATGGATTTGACAAGACAAAGTGCGAACGATTTCTTAAGCGTGTACGTCCACCCAAAGGAAAGGGCAACATACGAAAAATGGAAGGAGATAGTGTTAATCATTTTAAATTACAAAGAAAAATCGGCACCAATCAAAAGTTTAAAGGACCGAATAAGTATGGTTGATAAAAAGGCGGCGGGAACATTAATAAACAAAATATTAGAACAAATCATGTCAGAGGATGAATCCGCATACAAAACACCAAGCAAATAAGTTTTAAATAAGGGAAAGGTTGACTTTTTCCAATAGTTGAATATAATAAAACAAAGGAGTGAACATGGGTGCACCAATTAAAATCGAAAAATTGAAAGCAAACATAGAACAATTGGCGAAAGAATATGAACTCAAAAAAGTTTCGCTTTTTGGATCATATGCAGATGGGAAACAAACATCAAGAAGTGACATAGATTTACTTGTAGAATTTAATGAAGAAACTGTATCATTATTCACAATATTTGGATTGCAACACGAATTACAAAAACGAATTAAAAAGAAAGTAGACATAATCCAAGCACCACTTTCACAAAATTCTTTTATTGAAATCGGCAAGGAGGTGCTGTTATATGGTTAACAGAGATAGGGCAGTTTTGCTAAAAATTTGTGAAGAAATCGAATATTTAAAATCGCAAATCCAAACGATAGAACTCGATAAATTTATGTCGAATGAAATGATGAAACGCGCGACCGCGATGACTCTAATCAATATCGGCGAACTTGCAAACCATCTTTCAAAAGAATTTAAGAAAATTAACGACCAAATTCCATTTCATAAGGTAGTTGCTTTGCGAAATGTCGCGGCACATGGTTATCATTCTTTAAAATTTGAAAGCATTTGGAAAACGGCGATACACGATATCCCTAACTTAGAATTACAAATTAAACAAATTTTGGACAAGGCTTGAGAATGGTGAAAATATGAAAATCCTAATTATAGCAACAGGCGGGACAATATCCCACGAACCGAACGAGAAAGGAATTCTCGAAAGCAATGAAACCAGCCACGGCGGCGCGGATTTTGTACGCATCCTAAATTTCAAAAAGGCAAAATTGGGAATCGAATCAATAACCGCAAAAACCATTTTGAATAAAGACAGTGGCAACATGATTATGTCCGATTGGCAAACAATCACAAATGAAATTGTAGCAAATTACGACGATTTTGACGCGTTTATCGTAACGCATGGTACCGAAACCATGGGGTATGCAACGGCGGCGGTGTCATTTGCACTTGGCAATTTAGGCAAGCCCGTTTGTTTTACCGGATCGCAATCGGCTTTTGGTGTTGTCGGTAGTGATACTGTCATTAACCTTGATAATTGCTTGCGTGTGCTTGCAACTCGCCGTGATTTGGTGGGGGTATTTTTGGTATTCGGCACACAAATTGTGTCTGGGACCCGTGTTAAAAAGGATAGCGAATTTGCTTATGATGCATTCAAAAATTCAAGGCGCTTCAGACCTCTTGGAGTAATTGGAAGCGGTATTGAACTTAATGAAGAAATGGTTACGCGTCATTTGAATTACTTAAGACCATATGCAAAGACATCAAAGAATCTCAAGATACGTAGTACGTTCTCAAACGATTTGGTTGTGTTAAGTGAATTTCCTGGACTTAATTCGGATTTAATAACTACACTTGTTAAAAGCGGTGCCAAAGGAATAATATTGAGAAGTTATGGAAGTGGGGTGCCTAACATATGTAAACATGGATGTTGTGTATCCGACCTTCGCCCGGCGTTTAAATATTTACAAGACCACAAAATACCATTAATAATCACCAGCCAAACGGCAAGCGGTGTCGCATGTATGAGTATCTACGAACCATCAATCCTAGCGGTAGAATTAGGGGCAATTCCGGCACACGACATGACGATAGAGGCAAGTGTAGCAAAATTATCATGGTTATTAGGCCAAGGAAAATCACGAGACCAAATAGCCGACAGTTTCGGAAAATCATTGCGTGGGGAGATAAACAAGTAAGTGCAGAAACTATCGGGCTGAAAGACTTTACAAAATTTAATGGCACATATATACTGGGTCAAATGGAAAAAGTACAACATAAATGCACAGTAGGTAGAACATTGGACAGCGATGGCAAATATTGCCGCATGCACCAATTTTTTGCAAAAGTTCCAAAAAGCGTGTACCGCGATTTTTTGCAAGATATGAATAATGATGCAATTAAAAAGGTGCTTGATGATGAAGAATTACGTCATACAATAGACGTGTTCTTCCATTACGACCTAAATATAAATGAGGCAAGTAAAAAATTATTCCTACACCGAAATACATTAATTTATCGTTTAGAAAAAATTAAAAAATTAACTGGATTTGATGTAAAAAAATTCTGCGACGCATTCATATTCCATGTATTGATGTTTAGTTAGTAAATATTTGAAATAAAAAGGAGTTCTGGATGAAATTAGTGCCTAAATTAAAAGAAGGGCGTTTCGGTTTTATAACAACGAAAGAAAACGCAATTCCACCCGAAGCCGTTGCAATGGTAATGGAAGATGAAGGCATGACGCTGGTTGTGCCGACCGATAAAACTGGTGATGATGCTTTCGCATGGATAAGTTTAGTACAAGAAACATCACTGACGGCAACTGGAATTACAAAGGCGTTTTCCGCCGCACTCAGTGATGCGGGAATTGCATGTAATGTAATCGCTGCATACTACCACGACCACATGTTAGTGCCTTATGAAAAACGCGAAGAAGCGATGAGGATTATTGCTGAAATCGAGATTTAATCAATCTGCTTGTAATCATCTAAATTAATAACTTTCCCACCCGATGGAATATTATCCTTTTTAGGTGACAAAAACCCTGAATTCATAATCAAAGGAAGCAAGGTTGGAATCATCGACATCAAATCATTTGATCCACCTTTGCCACCGTCTTTATTTAACAGTTTCATTATCATATCCATCTGGGGCATGCCATTACCTTTACTATCACCAGACCCACCCAATCCACCCAGCAACGGCAATAAAGACATCAAATCGAATCCGCCTTCTTGTTTTGGGGTGGATTTTTCATGTCGAGGTGATTCATAATCATGTTTCATCCTTGGTTCACGCATTTGTTCATGCTTTGGTGGTGGTGGGGGATTCCATTCGGTTTTGGACTTGTTTTCGGGGATGGTTGGTTCTTGATTGCTCTCTTCTTTTTGCGGTTTCTGGTTTTTGCTATCGTCTATGTTGTTGCTATCAAATGACTCGGCATTAGGCAAAAGACTAGGCTCTACCCAGTCTCCAAAATCAATACCGTCAATATATTTTCTTTCTTTCATAATTAAAAATTTCGTCTAAAGCCCAAGTGACATTAAAATTTGTTCTAATTTCTTGCGTTGTTCGGCATTTAACATTGGCTTGATTCGTTCAATCGTTTCTTTAACGTTGGACTCGTTGCCTTTACCTTTTTGGATGCTGATTTGTTTTGCTAATTCTACCATTAATTGGTCGTTTGACATCTTTGAAAAATGCCCGATAGCATCGCGAATGTCGCCTTCGTTTGCCGGTTTATCACCCTTATTTTCTGGTTCATGTAAGATGCTTTCATCGCGGTATGGTGCATAAGGGTCGGCTGAATAACTTTTTAAATCCATGACCAAATATATGCTTTTAGGGATTGATATGATACACTTAAGTTATGCAGTCCCAAAAAGTAAACCAAACATTTGAATATCTAGAAGAACTCTTTGGTCCCGAGCCAAGATGTGAATTGAATTATAAAACCGACATAGATTTACTTGTCGCGATTATCCTATCCGCCCAATGCACCGACAAACGGGTAAATGTAGTAACAAAAACACTATTCGACAAATACAAAAACATTCAAGATTACGCTAACGCAGATCAATCCGGATTAGAAAAATTAATATATTCAACGGGTTTTTACCACAACAAAGCAAAAAATATAATTTCATTGGCAAATGACGTTATCGTAAAACACAACGGCATAATCCCAACCGACATCGACGAACTAACAAAACTCGCGGGTGTGGGTCGCAAAACCGCTTCGGTTTTTGTATCTGAATTCCATGACATACCCGCAATTGCGGTCGATACCCACGTGATACGGCTTGCAAATCGCCTTGGTTTCACCACATCGACAAATCCAACAATAATCGAACGCGACCTAATGGCAATATTTGATAAACAAAATTGGGGGAGATATCATTATTACATGGTCTTGTTCGGAAGATATCATTGCACGGCAAGAAACCCCAAATGTCGGGAATGTAAAATTAAAGAATCATGTAATCTATCTACCGACTAAATCATCGATTTTAATGCCAAAAACGTCCGCGATTTTCCCAGCCATTTCAAGACTTGGTACACGGCGACCCGCTTCATAATGTTTATATGCTTGCAGAGAAATTTTTAATTCGTCGGCTACGTCTTTTTGTATCATGCCTGCTTCCTTGCGATATTTCTTTAAAAGTGTTGGTAATATTTTCATGTTGACATAGGGTATACAATTTGTTACCCTAGTATCAACCTAAAGGATACGAATATGTATCCCAATAATTAAGTAGGAGTGGATATGGAAAAATTATTACAATTACTGATAGATGAATTCTCGCATAAACAATCAACTGTTGAATATTCGTTGTTGTTACACAGATACATCATTCAAGAAGACCTTTTTCTTGATTTGCTAAATGAAAATCAGACAATCGAATTTCATAAATTAGAATCCTTTAAAGATAATCTCAATGATGCTGAACACAAGGCATTCGCGAAATTTTTATACGACTATCTTAAATAATCGTGTATACTAACTCCATGTTCTTAGATAAAGTCACAATCACAATCAAGGCGGGAAACGGTGGCAACGGTCACGCCAGTTTCTTCCGCGATAATCGAACCACAACCGGTGGTCCAGATGGCGGAGACGGCGGTCATGGCGGCGACATAATTTTTATAGGCACAACACGCGAAAGTAACCTCGTAAATTTTAGATATACTAAAAAATTCATGGCGGAAGACGGCATGAAGGGTGGCACCACCCACAAAACGGGTAAACGTGGCGCACCCATGATCATCGAAGTCCCATTAGGCACACGCATCCACAAAATCGGTGAAGCCAACAAAATTAACGATGAACGACCACGCGACAAAGACATGGTTTTCGGGCAAGACACGTTGCTAGCCGACATTACGGTCGCGGGTCAAGAATACATCGCGTTAAAGGGCGGGGCAGGCGGTCGCGGCAACGCAAGATTTGCCACCGCAACAAAACAAACGCCGAACTTTTCGCAAACGGGTGTGGTTACAAAACCATACCACGTGCGATTGGAACTAAACACCATCGCCGACATCGGTTTGGTGGGCTTCCCAAACGTGGGTAAGAGTTCGCTTTTATCGGTAATATCACGTGCCAACCCTAAAATCGCCAATTACCATTTCACAACATTGCACCCTAACGTAGGAATCACAAATATCTTCGACCAAAACATGATTGTTGCCGATATCCCTGGGTTAATTGAAGGCGCATCCGATGGCGCGGGTTTGGGTCATGATTTCCTACGACACATCGTACGTACAAGATTACTGATCCATGTAATCGACATTGCTCAAGTTGAAGAACGAAACGCAATAGAAGATTTCGATATTATTAATAAGGAATTAGCGGGTTTTTCAAAAGATTTGGCAAACCGTCCAATGATTGTTGCATTAAATAAAATCGATGTTGCCGATGAAAAAATTATCGCGGCATTCAAAAAGAAATTTGGCGAAAAAACCACCGCAAAGGGTAAAACAACTGGATACAAAATATTCGAAATATCAACCGTAACCCGCGACGGGGTCCAAGAATTATTCAAATCCGCCGCAACAATATTGAACACAATTCCTAAGCCCGAAATCGAAACATCAATTATAACACTCGAAGAGCGCGTAGATAAAAACGCATTTACGGTACGTAAAGAATCATCGGGCAAAAACGGCGTAGAATTTTTTGTAGAGGGCGGACTTATAGATAACCTCATCCGTGGGGTAGTATTAGACGACACCGAATCAAATTATTACTTCCAACGCCGACTAATCGACACCGGAATAATCGACGAACTAAAAAAACAAGGCATGAAAGAAGGCGACAGCATCCACATCAAGGATGTTGAGTTTGAATGGGTGGAGTAGAAATGGTTAAAATTACAAAAGCAAGCGAAACAGATGCACAACTAATTTCGCAACTAGCAGATGAAATTTGGCGGGAACATTATGATGGTATTTTGAAACAGGAAGTAATTGATTATGTTTTGGGTAATTTTCAAACCGAACAAAATATTGCCGACCAAATATCAAGACAAGAATTGACTTATTTTCTTATGCACTTAAATGATGAAGTGGTGGGCTATAGCGGAATTGAAATTAAAGACGACGAATTATTTTTAAGCAAATTGTATCTCAAACAAAAATTTAGAGGTCTTGGTATTGCAAAGGAAACGCTTTCTTTCATAGAAGAAAACTACTTGAATGATAAAAAGAAATCCATTTCTCTTTATGTTTCTAATAATAATGAAAAATCTATTGAGGCTTACAAGAAGATGGGGTTTGAAATCCAAGAAGAAGTCGAAAGAGATTTAGGGCAAGGTTTCGTTGGTTATGATTATTTCATGAAAAAAGAAGTTGGTAAAAATTCAATAGATAAGTAATTTGTGAAAATTGTTTTAATCTTTTTTGAATGTGCGGTACACTAACCCCATGGGACTAAAGAACTTACTATCAAAGGGCTATCGCGTGGAAAACCGCGAACGCCGCGAAAAACACAAGCAAACTGTAACACTTGAACCACCTGCTGATTTTGGTGTACCTATGTATGAATCACAACCGAATCCGTTAGAATTGGACAACTCGTCGGCATTTTCGGCGCAATCCAATCAATTCAATCAATATTTGGGTGGGCAAACAATTGGAAATCGAAACATTTTGGTAATCACGCCAAGCACCAACCAAGACGTATCGCGCATAGTCGAAAATCTGCAAAACAACGAAGCATGTGTGATCGACCTAGAAAAGGTACCACTTGCCGATGCTCAACGCCGTTTGGATTTCCTAAGTGGAGTAATTTGTGCATTGAACGGCAACATCAAACCGCTCGATGCGCACAAATACATTTTAACACCGCAAGGCTTGGGGGTTGTTAGGTAGATATTATACCCACCCCGATGCTAGACCCCTCAAGGGGTCGTCGCTAAGATATGTGGCGGGGCTTCGCCCCGCGCCCCATTCATTAATAAAATCATTCCATTACCAAAAGCGGGTTTGGGCGCGCAGCGCCCACCACTTCCGCGACGACCCCTTGAGGGGTCTAGCATCGGGGTGGTATCAATACAATATCAAGGAGAGTTCTCATGCAAAACGCAATATATTACGTTTCGTATAAATTAAAACGCGGCACATCTGTCGAAGAATTTTTAAACGCATCTAAAAAACTAAACGATGAACATATATCCAAACAATCTGGATATATCTCATGGAAGCAATTAAATGACGGTGCAACTTGGGCGGACGTGTTAACATTCGCATCAATGGAAGATTACAAAATTTCAAAAAAGCATCACGCAACCCAAGTGAAGTGGTAAAAAATTTTTACTCCTTCATCAATCCATTTGGATGCAAATCACATACATACTTAGTGGAAGTAACCCACAAATAAAACAACTACAACATTTACCAAAAATCGCCAATATAGGCGATTTTTTTACGTTTAAGTTCTAGTAAAGTTGTTCCATGCATATAAATGTGATAGTAGGCACGAGCTTTGCGAGAAAAAATGCGTGATTTAGTAGTTATAGGGTGATGAAAGATGTTGACATTTTTTCGTGGCAATCCAGATGAGTACTCGCTGGAACAACTAAATCTCCGCAATCTATTTTTTCTGTATTGCCACGTACTTCGTGGGCTACGCCATCGAACGCTAGTTACTGATTTGCCCTATAGTTGTTAATCTCCGGCGGTTCTCCTCGCAAAGCGATTACCACTTGGGAATGAGAAAGTACCGATGCTTTAAAATTAAAAGGAGGCGAACCCATGACCATCTACATCGAAAATGCCATAATCGATAACATGGTGATTAATTCACTTCTTTTGTATTTTGTATTTAAAACCATAAAACAAAAACCAAACAAATGGTTAATTCTTGCAAGCGCATTAGTCGGTACCGGATTTGCACTTGTGATGCCATTATTAACATTTCAGGGCGTTCTTGCAATTTTTGTTCGTTTATTTATCGGCGCACTCATGGTATTTATTGTGCAAAACAAATCGGTTAAGCGGTTCGTATTGTTCTATTTAATATTTCTTGCATACACATTCGCATTTGGTGGGGCAGTATTCGGGATATTGTTCATGCTTACAGACACTGCGGGCGGATTACAATTTTTCATGTATAATTCATCGGTTTCTGTTGGGCTGCTCATCGGGGTTGTTGTTGGTATGGCACTATTAATGAAATTGTTGATTAAGTTCCTAAATGTCCGCCATTCGATTTCGGGTAATCTTCGTGACGTGGTGATTCACCATCGGGGCGAAAAATATAAAATTCTATCATATATGGACACCGGAAATCGCCTGCAAGATCCCGAAAGCGGTGCGCCTGTTGTGGTAATTTCGCTATCATTATTTCTGAAAATGTTTCCAGACATCTCGGCGGACAGAATCCTATTAAACAAATTATCCGAAGAAGGTATCGAAGACGGTCGATACATAAATTTTTCAACGGTAGCCGGCAAATCAAAAATGTTCACCTTCGCCCCCAATAAATTGGAGGTAATCAAAGGCAAAACCCACGAAAAGGTAAGATTAGGCGTAAGCATGAAGGGCTTCAAAGACGCGGTGAGATATGATGCATTGTTGAATGCGGCATTGGATTAAATAGATTCAATACATTTTCCACAACCCATTCCATTCGTAGAATAAACTTCGCGTGCCACATCTAATGGCAAAAAGTAAAATGAATCCGCACCGATAAAAGATTGCACATCATTTGTCCTGTGTGAGAGCAATTCGCTTTCAATCAATATTTTATTATTATCACATTTGGAACGAAGCAAAGGAATAGTTGCCATGAAATGAATCTTTTTTGCACCGCGTTGTTTTAATTGTTCGATTACTTCTTTTGATGTTGTTCCTCGGAAAATTGCCTCGTCGATAACCACGAGATTTTTACCTTCAATTTGGTCATTATCATATAAAAATTTACTTTTAACTTCGTCTAATCGTTCTTGATGTGTTGGTAAATGATATGACCTGCCGTGTAATGGATTTTTTTGAACACATGTTGTTAATTTTACACCATTGTCAAATGAATATCCTTCGGCAATTTTAAGTGCGGTATTTGGTATGCCCAAAACACCATCACCGTCAATTTCAAACATCTGTGACAAACGGACACCAGCATTAAAACGGGCGTCACCCACTCTTAAACCATTGATTACCTCATCCATATTCTCTGAAAAATATAGAATGTCAAACAAACATTCTCTCTCTCTCTCTCTCTCGTTATCCATAATTAATTATATAACGATGTCATTGGTTTTGTCAATATTAAACATGGGTTATGTCGTCCGCCAACAAATAACAAAAATCGCCAATATTGGCGGTTTTTTTGTGCGGTGGTTATATTATCTTTGCGACATGCATATTGATTGGTGAAGGGGAGTAGTGTCGGCATTTTTGGCACTACATGCGAAATATAAATAATTTAAAGGCAGGTAAAATATGAACTTCCTACAAAAAGCAAAAAAACTATTCGAGGAAATTACTACTTTGAAATTGTGGGACGACGATTTTGTCTTTTTTATTAACGGGACGGAGGCACTCGCCCGACCACTTCCAAAGGACGAAGAAATCTTGTTATTGCAGGAATTGCATCTGGGTAAACCAGAAACTAAACAAAAATTGATTGAACACAATTTGCGTCTTGTCGTGTATATCGCCAAAAAATTCGAAAACACCGGTTTGGATATTGAAGATTTGATTTCGGTCGGTTCAATCGGTCTTATCAAGGCCGTAAATTCCTTCCAATACGACCGCAATATTAAATTGGCGACATATTCGTCACGTTGTATCGAAAACGAAATCCTGATGCACCTGCGAAAGGTCATGAAAAACAAGGGCGACGTGTCCATCGACGAACCAATCAACACCGATTCCGACGGTACGGAAATTCATCTGGGCGATGTTGTAGCCGTGCAACTCGACGCAGTACCCGATGAAATCGACACAAGCGTAGAAAAAAACCTGCTGTGGCTCGCAATAAATAAATTGGGAATCCGCGAACAAGAAATCATGCAACTTCGATTTGGCTTAGGCGGGGGCGACGAACGCACCCAAAAGGAAGTCGCCGAGATGTTAAACATCTCCCAAAGTTACATAAGTCGTTTAGAGAAAAAAATCATTGCACGGTTAAAACGCGAAATGAAGAAAGTAGATGCGTAAATTATAAGATAACAAATTTTATACAACCACATTCTACAGAGAAACGAATACACGAGAGGCGAAGCCATATATTTTAACAACTGCGTTTAGGGAGGGGGTGTCGGGGGAGGCAATCGCAAGCCTCCCTGACCGCTTTTTGGTTCTTTTTGGCGCCCAAAAAGAACGTGCAGGATGTGTTGCCTAAAAAATTTCCCCAAATAAAAATATGCACAAAAACCCCTTGCCAAGCGAATAATTTTTGTGTATACTATCACTTAGTCAAATACATTAGGAGTACTAGTCATGAATTTAGTAGAATTAATTGAAAAGGAACAAATCACCAAGGAAGCACCGAAATTTAACGTCGGTGACACTGTAAAGGTCCACTTCAAAATTGTTGAGGGTAACAAAGAACGTATCCAGGTCTTTGAGGGCCTAGTAATCGCACGTAAAAACGGTGGAATCCGCGAAACTTTCACAGTCAGAAAGATTTCTTTCGGTGTCGGGGTAGAACGTACTTTCCCAGTACACTCACCACGTATTGACAAGGTAGAGGTTATCCGTGAAGGTGACGTACGTCGTGCAAAATTGTACTACATTCGTGATTTAACAGGTAAGGCGGCAACACGTGTTAAAGAAAAGAAACAAGTAAAGGTTGAAAAAACACCAAAGGCTAAGGCGGCACCAAAAGCAACAGCAAAAAAAGAAGAAGTTGCAGTAGAAGCGGCCCCAAAAACAGAAAAAGCACCAACAACCAAAGCAAAAGCACCTGCTAAACCCAAAGCGGAAAAGTCAGCACCAGCAGCCAAGTAAACCAACATTTTAAATCAAGTAATGTCACTCATTTAAACTGTTCGCCATTTATGGCGTAAGCAAAAAGGGGCGCGGGGCGAAGCCCCGCACCCCTTTTTAGCGAAGACCCCTAGAGGGGTCAAGCATGGGGGTGGTATTATTTCGGCAAACTTAAACAAAATCATTTTAAGGAGAAACATAAATATGAACCCATGGCACGACATTTCGGCGGACAGAATTAAACCAGAAGATTTTATTTGTGTGGTCGAAATCCCAAAAGATTCACGTAATAAATATGAAATTGACAAAGAAACCGGAATGTTGGTTTTAGATAGATTGATGACAACATCATTGCGTTATTCGTCAAACTATGGTTTCATCCCAAGAACATTGTCCGAAGACGGCGATCCACTTGACGTTTTTATTGTATGTCACGAAGAAATTCCGCCATTGACCCTTGTCCGTTGTGCGCCAATTGGTCTTATCGAAATGATTGATAATGGCGAACGTGACGAAAAGATTATTGCTGTACCTGTATATAAAAATTCTCTTTTCGGTTCACACAAAGACATTAAAGAAATCCCATCAAGATACATAGACGAAATGGTTCACTTCCTACGCACATACAAAGATTTAGAAGGCGGCAAGGTAGAAGTAAAACCGGCGGTAGGTAGAAAAGAAGCAATCAAAGTAATTAAAGAGGCAATGGAATTATACAAAAAAACTTTCTAAAATAAATAATTGAAGTACCCCAGTCAAGGTACTTCTTTTTTTTCTCAATGCATAATCTATTTGCCAAATCCGCAAAATAAATGTAATCTAAAGATGTATTACAACCAAAAGAATTAACACAGGAGATATAGAAATGATGGATAAAAACTATGCGGGGGGGGGGGGACAATTTTATAACCCTTCTGATGGTGGCGTCATGAATAACACACCATCACTGCGATTAACACGCAAACAACTTTCAAAAATAGCCTCTTTGGCATTTGCCGGTGTTTTTGCTATATGTATGGCGGTGGTTGGGGCAGTATTATTGATTGATCGTAGTGGGAATGTTGTTGATGCACAGAATATTAATATAACAAATGGCACAATGTCTACTCAGACTTTGACTGCTATGTATTCTTGGCATGGTGGACAGACTGGGACTGTCTGGGGTAACCTTCACTCAAATCCGATACGCATAGGGATTGTAAATGCTTCTGGAGTTGCAAATGCTTGGTCTGGTGTGGTTATAAGAGGAGTAGGTGGTGCCCAGCATAGCAGCCATGCCTCAAGTAATTACAGTTTAAGTGTCCCGTCTGGTTTCTCATTATATCGTTCCGCAAATGCATTTACTTTCGGGTCTGCAGCACCAACAACGGGACTCACTCGTCTTACATCAGGCACAAATTTTTTAACGAAGAGTATAGGTCATGGTCGTGATGATTGGTCAGGTGAACACACGATGGGTGGGGGTATATCGGCTGTAGGAGGATGGATTTTCAGTGGCAGTCAAATAGTACAGGGAGGTAATGTAGCTAATCTAAATATGCCCGCTGCTGTGACGGCACATTTCATCCTCATCCCAGATCCAATAATTACCTGGAATCCAAATGGAGGCACTTGGACGGGAACCAACCCATCTGGGGTTTCTGGCACGGGTGCAACAACAAACAGAACAACTCAAATCATATACGGAAGTACCCCAACCCAACCACAAACGGCATCTTTCACATTGACACGTGCGAACTACACATTCAATGGCTGGTCACCGGCGCTTACTCCCATAGGTAGGAATGACCGCACTCACATCGCCCAATGGACGCCAATCATGCGAACAATAACGTGGAATCCAAACGGCGGGACCTGGACAGGAACAAACCCAGCAGGAGTAACAGGTACAGGAGCAACAACAACCAGAACAACAAGCGTGCAACAGGGAAGCACGCCACCAGTCCCAACCACGGCA
>Ga0131853_10005597_pt1 | contig 22669 bp, 28 predicted proteins | sample TergutLab28metaG_FD_92764 | JGI IMG/M metagenome (GOLD analysis project Ga0131853, IMG submission 92764) | Labiotermes labralis P1 segment gut microbial communities from Petit-Saut dam, French Guiana - Lab288 P1 (version 2) (version 2) | ecosystem: Host-associated > Arthropoda: Insects >...
ATATATATATATATATATATAAACGTAACATGATTTCGGTTACGCTCAACGCTTCAGTAACAAATTTAACGTTTGCAATAAATTTCAGAAGGTCCAAAAATGAAATTGCAACAACCTGTTTGTTACCTCGAACAAAGCCAGCGAAGAAATATGGCCGTTCAGCGCACGGCATGTGTACGTGTGACGCACTTACTGACACCTGTTGATCTAACTATGGAAGTACGAGCTATTAGTTCGGTGATCTCAGCTGTGAGATGTCGCTAGTGCATGATTCTTTCGTGCCCATTACAGTTGCAAAGGGGTCTAAACAATATCTAAAAATCCAGTTCTCTCCTTATATCAAACTGCATATTAATTTAAAAAGATTATTTGGTTAATACTTGCAGGAAATAGTCGCTCTTTTTTGTAATAAGTGTGTGAAATGTACAGGTAGACGTTACAATCTCAGGAGACTGAAATGTGATTTAAAAAGAAGCCGACAAGTTTCTAAAATATAAAGGCCTTACAATAAAAATACAGCGTATGTGGAATGTAAAAACAAAGGTGATACCAGTAATAATAGGCGCGACTGGGACTATTTCAAAGTCATTTACAAAATACGTGAGCAACATACCAGGAAAACATAAAGTCAAGGAACTACAGAAAACAGCCATATTGAGCACTGCACACATACTTCGGAAAGTACTAATGTAAAAGTACAATAGATTAAACGATGAAACTAACGATATAAGCACCGTGAGTAGTAACAACAGAATGGTTGCAACACTGTATTCCCTAGGGACATAGTTTGTCTCAGGAATATAAGTATAAATACCCTACATAAAGGAGATGATGATGATGATAATAATAATAATTAGTGCACCCCTATAGTTATGATCTAACTACAACCATGGCGCTTCACGTGAGAAAATGCCACTCTCGAGTTGAGTTGCTGATACAGATTGGATCACAGACCACCGGCGGCTGTTGTTAGTCACGTTGGTCAGCGTGATTGTTAGTCACGTTGGTACGGATGCCATGAATGTTGGTACGCCTCAGTCGCGCATGGTTAGTTAGTAGGTGGTTTGTAGATTAACACAGCGAATGGATGTAAGTATTGCAGATTTCATGAACCATATTGCATTTCAGATTTCCGTTTAAAACTTTGAGGTGTACAAATTGAACAGAACGAATGGTCCAGATTGAAGTTAACGATGGATCCGTAGAGCAGTGATACGAATTGGAGTGTTCGCAGACTGACACAAGCGAACGCATTGTAATGTCGGTTGTTATTCAATTTATTAATATAGAAAGTGTGCAAATAATTCCGTCTTCCTTTACACCGAAGTGCTTCCCAGGGTAATAAAGTTACACCCCTCATTAGTGTATGCGCATGGATAGGCCTTTATATTATTCTCGAAGTTTTTGCAACCTTGTTGCATGGCCCAGCAGGTCGTAGCTTTTTTGCCCGCTGTTGTGTCTCGCAAGTCGAAATGTTCAAGGACAGGTGTAGTTTACACATTAGTTGCTTTCTTTGAACTTAATTCGAACGTGTTAACTCTAGCAGGCAGCTTTTCTTTTATTATGTACATGCATACTTGCATTACGTTACATTACATTTCTTGGATCCAGAAACGTATCGCAGCATGTCACAATAGCACTATACAAAAGAACAGCACACAAAATTAGATCAGCGTACCAAAATAGAAGAACATTTATGCAAAGTCACACTTAAATGACAGCACAGTTTCGTACATTTAATATATCATACTTTTAAATTATAAATTGTAATTGATAATGGCAGGTCAGGTTCATCTGGTGTCTGAAGGCTATCAGACGTGGGACAGACAGATATGCTCATAATAATTTCAGAAATTTAAGAATGCAGCAAATCAGTAGGAGTGTAGCACTACATTCCATGAACGGTGAAAAAAAACTGGAAATATTTATCTTCAATACACATCCTTTAGACTGTCAATAGAAGTACATTCTACTTAAGTGCATATCTTCAAGAGAAAGTTCCCAATTCAGATATGAGAGACCACTATACAATATACACTGACCATCATCTGAAGAATAACCTATGCTTTTACTGATTTTACCTTTTAACATTTTAACATTATTACTTATGCATCTTCACTTAGGTATATTCTTGATCCTTTCTTTTGTTTAAGAACTATAACATTAACTTACTTGATTACTTACTCCATGGAACAGAGTCATTCTTGAGAAGCTAACCGGTTGTCAGCTAGTCAAGAAATTCCCAGCATTTTATGGAACCTGAAGGTTCATTACTTCATTCACAAGTGCCTGCCACCTGTCCCTATCATGAGCCAGCTCAATCTAGTCCATACCACCACATCCTACTTCCTGAAGATCCATCTTAATATTATCCTCCCATCTACCCCTGGGTCTCACAAGTGGTCTTTTTCCCTCAGGTTCCCCGCCAAAACCCTGTATACGCCTCTCCTCTCCCCCATACACACTACATGCCCCGCCCATCTCATTTTACTCAATTTTATCACCCCAATGATATTGAGTGAGGAGTACAGTTCATTCAACTTCTCATTATGCAGCTTTCTTCACTCCCTTGTTACCTTGTCCCTCCTAGGAGGCCCAAATATTCTCCTCAGCACTCTATTCTCAAACACCCTCAGCCTGCCTTCCTCCCTCATTGTCAGCGACAAGTTTCACACCCATACAACACAACAGGCAGAATTACAGTTCTTATATATTAATCTTTAAATTTTTGGATAGCAACTGGAAGACAAAAGATTCTGCACGGAATGATAGCAAGCATTCCCTGACTTCAATATGCTGTTAATTTTTTCGTGAATAGAACTTTTATTTGTTAAAGTTGTTCCCAAATATTTGATCTCTTCTACCCTTTCAAAGAATCTATTATCACTCTTCATATTGTGACTTTGTCCTGCATTCTGATGTCGAGACATGACCATGTACTTAGTTTTATCAGCGTTTACTTCAACTCCAATCTCCTTAGTAGCCACTATGTAAGTTTCTGCATTTTCCTCTATAGTCTATACACTTCCTCTGAATATATTAACATCATCAGCATAAACCAGAAGCTGATGTGTACCATTTAATTTCAAGCCATCCTCGATTACCTGAACCCTCCTAATGGTGTACTCTAAAGCAAAGTTGAAAAGCAATGACGAAGGAGCATCTCCTTGTTTAAAACCATTCCTAATAGGAAACACGTCAGACACTTGACTACCCGGACTCTGCTATAGGTTTGATTCTGACACATTTTTATTAGCCTCTGCAGTTTCATAGAGATACCTGACTCTGAGAATGTTATACAAGACCTCCCTCCTAACTGAATCATAAGCTTTCTTGAAGTCTTAAGGACTATAAACATAGTTATATAAATTATTTTTCCCCATGGCTATTCTACCAGTGTTATGTATACTTATGTAGCAATACCAATTGTGAGGTTTTTGAGATCTCTATTTCATATAAACTGTGTGTGTGTTTGTATGTGTAAGGTACCTTATTGCTCATTCACTTGAAAAATTTTGTAAGTTTAAGAGACATGGACTCGAACCAACGTAGCTTGTTTCTGAACAGTACCACTATCCTGTTTTAATGGGCTTGTCTATGCCTGCTACATGTAAGAACACCCCTATCACCTCATCCATCACTGGCAGCAGAGCTAGGGTGCATACACACCAACAGAGTCAAGTCGAGGCCAATCCAGTCCAGTCAGACTCACTAAGACGCGGCAGTGACTCTGTGGCTTACTTACAATGGTAGCTGCGGCAGTGCGTACACACCAGCAGAGTCGAGTTGAGTCACACGAGTCTTGTCGAGTCAAGAGTCTTGATGCCACATGTTCCACTTTCGTCAGTCAGGCTCTAGTGATCGGGCGTGACAGCTGCTATCTTGAGGAAGAAATGGATGTGGAAAAGCTTATTCTTTTAGTTAAGGACCACGAGGCAATTTATGACGCCTTGCGTTGTGAACACCGGAACCACATCTTACATTGATGATATTGTTCATAACAACAAAAACAACAGCACCACTAACAACAGTAATAATGTTCTTATTGTTATTAGGCCTTCTATTTAAAGTTTGTATACATTATTTTTGGCATAGTAGAGAGTGACAACTGACTTTCAACTGGCTTCAAATTAAAGATAGTGTAATGTGTTTATAGTGTATTATTGTTATTATTATTATTATTATTATCATCATCATCATCATTGTTTTAATCAAGGGATAGTTGAAAGAAGGAAGTAATAAAAGTAATGGAATGTGCTACTTCAAATATTTTCTTTACTGTAAGTTAATTATATTCAGATTACGTTCGTGGTTTCAGGGGGAAAGCTTCATCCGCTATAAAGTACAGTAGGATACTTATGCTTGTACCTGGAATATTTCTAATTGGAGGAACATTTAGGTCATCAGAACCAAACGCCTTTCCAAAATTTGAGTTACTAAAAACACTGTTATCATTTTCATGTCCATGGGCTCCTACATCAATCAGTGTGAAGTAGCAGTTTTCATCAACCACACCTAACAAGTTCATTGAGTGAAAGCTTTCGTAATTAAAGTACAAAGATCCTGTGTTTGGTGGGCATTTGATGTGGCAGTGTTACCTGTCTCAGCTTCCTATGCAATTAGGCATTTTACAGATATTGTTGAACTCATCTGCAATTCACAGCCATATTTCCGAAGCAGGGACTCTTTTATATATATAGGTTGCAGTACCTTCCAAATGGCTTTTCCGGACTCAAGTACAATGCCCTGTGCTGTATTCTTTCAAACCCAAAAAGTACCCCAAAGAAGCAAGTAATTCCCCATTGGCAAGATACCTGAAACATACTTTATTTTTCAGACTCCCAGAAATGTAAGGACAAATGACACAACTTAAATAATTATATGAGGGAAAGAAAAAAAACCAAAAGAAAAAATATCCGGAAGTGGGGCTACGGTGAGAGGAAATGGTCATTTTATGGTGTCATGAATTTTTTGGAGTACTAATTGCAGCATAGAACTATGGAAATATTACAGAGAAAGTAACTGCAACTGAAGTTTCATTCACTGATCCAGATGAAACTGAAATGGACAATTCTGAACAACTGGAAGGAGAATATAAGTCATTATCAGAAACTGGGAAGAGGGTCGAGTAAAAAAAAGCAGCCAGCAGGAATTAATAGAGGACGAAAAATGCAAAAATTAACTGCTGTTGATATCGGCAGGCAATACTGGACTCCTTGAAAGAAATCAGTAATGAATGGAGGAGATCCTGGTTTCGAATATCCGTTACAATTCTAATTGAACAAAAAAAGACATAGGCTACTCTCTCTCTCTCTCTCTCTCTCTCTCTCTATATATATATATATATATATATAATTGAAGAAATAAAAGGTAAATAGGAGTAAATAATGTTACTATCTAGGACACTAACTAAGAAAAGGGTAGCTCCAATAATATCGAGAATCCCTTTCTTGTCTCTTGTCTTTTTATAGGACGTACCTCAAAAAAATTACAAGTCTTTCTTCAGGTGTAATCGCCTTCCTATAGTTGGTGTTTTGTTTTTGTATTTCCTCTCCCACCAGTTGTGACAGACGGTAGAACAGCTCTATATTCATTCTAAAAAGCTACGGAATTTCTCTTCATCCTCGAGCAGATCCAGATACAGGTGGCTAAATATTTCGAAATCTGGTCTCTTTATGTTTGTCAGGTGCACCCACATGTTCCGTCTCTTATGACACCACTCCTCCACATAATCATGTACAAAACAAGCATGTTAAAATTTTCCATTGCTTTAGAGTTCTTTACTTGTGCACTGTGCAAAGAGTACTAAAAACCCACTGAGACTCGCGGAGACTTGACTGGACTCGACTTGGTCAGTGTGAACACCCCTTGACTCTAGAGTCTGACTGGATTGGACTTGACTTGACTCTGTTGGTGTGTACGCACCCCTAGCTAGCCGTATGCCTGGGAAAATTAATGACCTTTAATTCATTTTTTAACTTCAAATTAAGCAAATGTATTGGTACCTTCGGTTAATATATACGTGGCGTGATGGATTGTAATGAATGGAAGACAGAGAAGCGCCACAAATGCACAAATATGGGGAAAGTAAAACAACTCGAATTAAGATAGCAACTCTACATCACGTGACTTCCGGTTCGGCACTTAGAAAATTTTAGGCCACTTGATTTTTGTTGAACAGAGGGAACATGCTGTTAAGTCTTAAAAGTGCTTCTTCATTTACTCCATGAACTTTTATGGATGATTTCAGATGTCTCCTTCCAAAGATTACTTATCTGCTTTTGCTGTTTACAATTCCAAGAAAACTCAAAGGAAAAGAAAGAGTATATATGGCAGCAAGGCTGGTCACATTGATGGTGTGTCTAAAACATTAGGGGAATCTGATGTGGAAGAAATTCTAAATGATAAAGATGAACCCACTGAATCCAGTTTTTGTAATGTCACAGACAAGAAGAAAAGAAAGAGAAATGACATTTCCTTTACATTCGTCAGTGATCAGCCCAGGACTTCTGATGCTGAAATTGTAAATGTAGATGAGGATTCTGATGATGTACTACTAATTGAGAATGCAAATAAAAGGATAAAGAGAAAAGTTATTGTGTTAAATCCAGAAAGTGAAGAAGACCATGAGGATGAGGAAATTGTTTTTGAGGATACAACCATTAGGAGAAGAAAATCAACAAAAGGAATGAAGAAACATGGGAGTGACAGTATAGTTTCAGAGGCCGAAGATATTTTTATAATAAAAGAGGATGATGCAGAAGAGGACAAATCTACTGGCAACAGCTTGGTGGAGGGCAGAAAGTTACTTGCATGGCTTATAAATCCAGTTGTTCCAGAAGAATTCTTCAAGTAAGTTTGAGATTAGTTCACTTGGGAAGATAAACTGTAAGTTAAGAATGAGAAGAAGTGCCACAGAATGAATGTCCATATAAAGTTTTATTCATTAATTGCTGTTAAGGTATTTTTAAGAATTATCACGTGATTTTGTGAATCTTGATTTTCTGTTATGCCAGCACAGTTTGGTTTGTGCTGTGTTTTAATCACAGAGCTTGCCAGAGATTAATTCTAGGTTCCTGTGTGTATGAATTTGATTGATACCTCTGGTACACTGCAGCCACTTCCAAATGGTGTCTAGTTTTGAATTGTAAGAGAGCAAAAACAACACCATAGGCACTTTTTCAATGTATTTTCTGATATCACCATCAGTGTTTTAGCCCTTTACATACATATGCAAAATGACAATTCATGCATGACTGAAAAGTTGAGCGAATGAATTTAACGATGCCTGTCAATTTTATTCGGTTACACAAAGTTGTAAAAAGTCAGAAGTGAAGACCTAGAAGTAGATGAGAGAACAGTACTGAGGTAGCTGTTAATGAAATGAGGTGTGGCAATTTAGACTAGGTTCTTCTGGTTCAGTATATTGTCATGTGAATACATTAAAGAACCATCCTTGGAGTTGTAAGAGATTCTTTACATGCCAAGGCATCTCAGTTTCTGTTTACTCAGTTGAACTTTCTATTGATTTAATATTATAATGTATTAATTACATTACTCATGTTTATAAAGGGAACTTGATGGAGAAGGTAATGTGTCTTGAAATGTAGTTAATTTACATTAATATTATTAATATCATACAGCAACCAACAGAAACACAATGATGCTGCTCAGTTGCCAGATTGTGTTTGAATTTTCATGCATCATAACATATACCTAAGTCTGTAAATGTACATTGCTTTTTCTAGCTAGTATTTATTTCTGTTGATCAGGCACCTTTGAATAATCATATATTACTGTCAATGAATTAAGAGTAGACAGATTATGTACTTGAAATGTACATGAGAAGTCAGCCATGCAGCTTTATAATGCAAATGTTTTTGACTTACATGACCTGTACATAATTGAACTGACAATGTATGAAGACCATACTAAAAGTCACAAATGTAGTGAAAATATGAACTAATTCCAAGCAGTATTGCAGTGTGTGAAATATGTGGTCATATTTTGATGTGATATAATATCTGGTTAGGACACTTTTTGGCAATGTGCAGTGACAGAATTTCTAGTTGAGGAGGAACAGATGTTGATGCACAGATTCATTGTGCATGTGGAGATGCCTGCATGTGCACTAGCTATGACATAGGATTGGTAAACCCTTTCAAAGACGGGAACACAGACATTGCCGAACAACCTGTAGTGGTTGTCCATGAACTACCTCTACCAAGAGATATTAAGGAAAAATAAGTGAGTTCATAAGAGAGGAAGGACATGTGACAGGGAAATGGTAGCAGAGATTGATATAAGGCACCGTAAGGTCCAGGGGGTGGTGGAAGGTTTGGAATACTGGAAAGTTTATGCCTCTGAACTCATCACTTTCTATTGGAGCACAAACATCACCAAAAAGTTTCCTTGCATTTGCAGAAAGAGTATGCTGCTGAAGGCAGAGAGTTTCTTCACAGCATCATGATAGGTGACAAAAGCTGGTTTCATCACTTTCATCCAGGAACTAAGTAACAAAAGCATGGAATGGTGTCATCATGCAACACTGCCCAAGAAATAGTGGTCAAATCAATGCCCTGCATCTGTCTGACCATGTAAACTGTCTTTTGTAATGCTAAAGGATGCTTATTGGTTAAGTTTGGCCATGAGAGGAAACCATCAATGCTGCACATTATCTTCAGAAAATGTAGAATCTTCATAGTGCTCTTATGTGACAAATGTCAGGGGAACAGAAAGATATCCTCTAGTATGACAGTGCATGACCTCACACTGCTTATCTTTGTATGGAGAGGATTCAGAAGAGCAGCTGGTAACTTCTCCCTCATCCACCTTACATTCTGGAACTGGCACCCTTGACTACCATCTGTTTGGATTTTAAAGAATCGGACATGAGGCCAGCAGTATGCAACCAATGACACTGTCCAGGAATCTGTCCATTGTCATTTTCAAACTGCTGCAAGCAGATATTCACACTTCCAGAATGGTGGCATTATTGCATTGACACAGGATGGGGATTTTGTGCAGAAGTGAATACAGTGCACAGATATGATTGACATGTGTTGTTTTTCTATGCATACCTTTTCCTGACTGTGAAATTAGTGATCACCAGGTACCCATCAAATAGGAGACTGGGCGAGCCAGAGAGCTGAATGGACATTTTGGAGGCATCTCTTTTTCCTGCCAGGAATTGGACAATGATGTATCAGTTGTCCAGTCCATTGCCTGGTCCCTGTACCTACTTTTATATACATGAATTGCCCAGTTACTGTATTGACCATGCTATTTTGGCTTCTTTGGAGGTGAAATCTACTTGTTAATGACTGTTATGCATTAGGTAGCACTTGAAATTAATCTCAGTTATTTGAATTATTTCTTGCTGCCAGTCCTTTGGAGTGTATAAATAATATGAAGGTACACATTGCACAGCATTACATGAAGATGAGCTGTGAATATTTACAATAAGTGAACATATTATCCTTAACTTGGGCAAAGTATTTCCAGTCATTCGTGCCAGGTCATCATATGAGAGTGAAGTAATTATCATTGTGAGTTATTGACATGCTAACCCCATGTAGGATGTGAACATACTGAACATAGGACATGAGGCATTCTGAAAAATGGTAAGATAGGGACCGCTGATTGATCGTGGTTGGGATGCCAGTAACTTAGTTCCAAATCATTGTTGCAAGGTGAGTAGGTGAAAACACAAGGGCTTTTTACTTCACCGATCTGCTTGGTATATAATTGCATGTGGTTACACGTATGCATTAATTAAAGTTATTAAATCACTACAAGTTACAAGTGTTGTTAATGATCTTAATGTTTAATTTTTCCAAAATTAAAGTGAATAACTACATATTGAGTGTATCACATAATTTAGTCTTAATAGTAAAAAAAGTTTTTATTTTCTTGCAGCACTGCATGGGAGAAAAGGCCACTGCACATAAAGCGCCATGCTGCAGAATACTACAAGACCATTATATCTACACCATATATTGACAAAATTTTGAGAAATAATAATATTCAGTTTACAAAAAATTTGGATGTAACATCATATGCAGATGGTAAAAGAGAGACCCACAATCCTGTTGGGCGTGCTCTACCAAACATTGTGTGGGATTATTACAAGAATGGTTGCAGTGTTCGTTTACTGAATCCACAGACATTCATTCCAAAGCTTGCTATTATAAATTCATCTTTACAAGAATATTTTGGTTGCTTTGTTGGTGCAAATGTGTATTTGACACCTCCAGATTCACAGGGTTTTGCTCCACATTTTGATGACATTGAAGCTTTTATAATGCAAATTGAAGGCAAGAAACACTGGAAATTGTATGCACCAAAGTCAGAATCTGAAACTTTACCAAGATTTTCAAGTGGAAATTTCAGTCAAGATGAAATAGGGGATCCTATAATGGAAATTACTCTTGAACCAGGCGACTTACTGTATTTTCCACGAGGTACAATTCATCAGGGTCGCACTCTACCAGAAAGTCACTCATTACATGTAACATTGTCTTGCTACCAGCGAAACACATGGGGTGACTTAATAGAGAAGGTTGGTAGAATCTTTTTAATGTATATTTAAACATTTTGCAAATCATATTTGGAATACTCCTTGCTTAAAGATGATAGTCCTTGATTACAGATACACTATTTTTTATACCTGTGGACATTTTAGTGGACACATCAGTAGATGGTTAACAAATGTTTACAGGAATCACATGAGGTTATTGTAACAACAGTTGAGCTCATCTTGATGTTTTCACTGGATTTTATCAGTGTCAGTGCTAAAACTGTGTGACAGGACTGTAGTTGACCAGCCATCCAAGACTGAATAATTCATTTTTCTATACAAGCTGGTAGTCTTTTGACTGCTTTTATCACAGTTGGACATCCACATGGGAGCAGGAAGTTGTCCCTGTAAACATGAAAATATTTTGCTTGTTGTATAATTAGTGTAGGATACTTTTTGATATTCTGGCATTTATTTTTAACATTTAATTAATTTATTGATTCCATGATGTGAGTATTCTGATTGTACGAAGTATATTAACATTGTTCTGATGAAGAGAGCAGGAATGACAGCAAAAGAGACAACAAATGATATTATTATATGAGATGAGTCAATAATTATCCACAGTATAGGCTTAACATTTATTGCAACTGTAGAGATCTTACAAATACATCATTTTTCAACATAGTCCCCTTGCTGTATGATGTACCTGTTTCATCGTCATGAAATCTTATTTATGCCCTCAAGTTTTGGGATGAGACAAGTCATGTGTACACTGTTTCCTTCAGTTGCTGCTCTGGCTCCTCCTTGATGCTTAACACTTTTGTAACCATTTTTTAACATTTCAATCCATTCGTAGACACTCCATTGCAGCACAACACTATTTTCACTCTGTACTGACATCCTTCTATACATTTCGGCACTTGGTTCACCCTCAGCCCATACAAAATGTTCACTGTTTGCTGCTCGTCTTTCATGCAAATGAAAAGCAGGATGTCCATCTTTATGGCATGAAACTCACTACAGTAATGCACGGTCAAGGTCATACTGAAAAAATGTTGGGGTGGGGAGTGAGAGAGAGAGAGAGACCATATGTATTGCATTGTTTCCAACCAGCAGTGCAGCCAAACGCAAAAAATGTACCTGCATTGGGGATAATTATCGACTCACCTTCATAAAACTGTTTCTCGGATGTAATTTTTATTTAGTAAGTAGCTGAAATTGTGTTGATTTTTAGTTTTAATTCTTTGAAAGAAATTTTTTTTTAATATCATAACTCTTGTATTAAGCTCACTCTGAGAGAGAGCATGAGTTGAGAATTTTAATTGTATTGACAATGTGCTGAGTACTAATTATGATTTAACATAGCCATCATCGTACATGGGTTGTGTACCGCAGTAGTTATGTTAAATAAAATACAATAGATTGAGGATGTGTGATAGATAACAGGGTTCTGAGAAAAATGTATGGGCCTCAGAGAAGAAGAAGTAACAGGAAGGTGGAGAAAACTGCATAATGAGAAGTTTAGTAATAAATGTTTGTCACCATATATTAGGGTGATGAAATGGGGGAGGATGGAATGGACAAGTCATGTAGCAACATGAGAGAGATGACAGCTGTGTAAAAAAATTTTAGTGAGAAAACCTGTAGGGAAGAGCCCAGTTCGCAAGTCCTAGCCATATGGGAGGATAATATTAAAATTGATCATGAAGAAATAGAGTATAAGAATGTGAAATGTGTTCTTCTGGTTTAGAGAGGAACTAATGGTGGACTCCTGAACAGATTAATTGTTTCGATTCTGTTAAAAGTGAGCCATTTCTTGTGTATATTAATGGGTGTTGCCTTTTGATGAAGGGCTGTGCCTCGTGGAGTTATTAAATTTTACACTGAGTGCATCTGTGAAATGTGTTGCTAAGCCACCATCATCAGTTTGCCAAACATTTTCTGACTTGCATTCATTTCTCTCAGTTCTAGCTTCAGTTAGGTTCAACCTTTTTGGCAGTTATGAAGGTTGTTGGCCACATTCATTAGGATGGGTGAGAAGTCACCATACACCAAGCAATGTGCAGTCATTATCAGTCATAATTAATGTGAGTCACATACTTCTTGGATACATGTCCAGTGATCCGTATGTGCCCATCGATACTGGACACTCAAATAGATGTCCCTCCATATCCTTTGTGACATGCATCAGAGCATTTGCATCATGGTTTTCCCCATGTGCTGTCTGTCATGCACCCACACACTTGCCACCAAGCATTCCTCAGTAGAGTAACTGCTTGTGTCAGCCATATGGACAATACAACTAAATTCCCTGGCTACTGTTGCCAAACTGCCATTGTGCATGTTAGTGTGTACTGTGCTGTGCTGTGCTGTGTAAACTTAAAGTGATTTTGGGTGCATATTGTGTGGGTGTACAGTGATTTCTTGCTTACTGTATGTAATGTACTCTCACAGTATCTGAAGACATAAATACAGTTGAACCATTGGTATGTGAATTTAAGAACAACAGGACTAATAGAATGTGCCAGTAGACAGCCTAATTTGTGTCATCTCTGCAGATTGCACTTTACTTATTTAATTTTTCTTTCTTGTCTTCCAGGCGGTTACTGCAGCTGTACGAATAGCATTGGAAGAGAATGTTGAATTTCGGAAGGGGTTGCCTCATGGTTATTTGAACTTCATGGGTGTTGCACGTAGTGATGAATCATCAACGCAGAGAATGGATTTTATTGAGAAGGTGAAGTCTCTCATGGCAAAACTATCTGACCATGCACCAATTGATGCTGCAGTAGATCAGATGGGGAAGCAGTTCATTCATGATGCACTTCCACCAGTACTAACTGCAGGTAAATATCATTTCCACACAAAGATAAACAGAGAGGGGAAAACTTAAAGTAATATTTATGTAAAAGTAATAAGCTATATCATACTTTGAACTTGCTTGACAAGTGGCATTTATTTATTTTAGTCACAACCTATGTCAAGAATGATTTTTACAGCCAGTATGTGTCTCCTGGTGCTTATTAAAGAGTGGTATTGGAACACTGTATATTTCCATTCTGCTAAATTGGGTTTGACAAAATTGGAAGCATGGGACTTTACCAGTGCAGCTGTCTTTACCATAAACTGGAAGCAACCCCATCAATTCCTGAGTGTCACTCCTTCCTAGAATTTTGACATTTATGTTATTCATACCCCAAAATTATGTTTTGCCTTTTTAATAGATCCCAAATTTAGAGGAGGCTGGCCTAATAACCTTTTGACCTGAAGCCATAAGTGACATTTCCAGTTTTTTTTACTGACAGTGTTTTGTTACCAAGGAAATTTTAATTCATTTTAACCAGTGAGGATATGCAATGTCGTCTAGGAAAGATTGGTCAACCAATTACAGAAAGACCCCTTTTGTTGCCATACCAATCATAGAAAATGAAGACAAGTTTGTCATAAATGTCATTTCTGGATCAGAGAATGCTGATATAGTTATTGATGAATGACAAGGCTTTGCTTGTCATTCATCTTTTTGGTAGGAAGTGTAAGATGAGCAGGATAGGTAAATTGCATTTGACAGCAGTGGGTCTGAAATGTGGGCTTATGGCAGATGGTAGGGAGTATGATATTGGACAGTTTTGTGAAGTTTTTGTTTAGAATGGACAGTTTCAGTGTTTGCCTATGAAGACCTGCAGTTGTTTCTGTATGCATGTGCAGTATCTTTTGATAAATGTTTGTAGGAGTGAAAATGTCTTGCACAGAATCTATAGAGAAGAATGAAAAACATTTCATGTTCAGTACATGTTTTCCATGAGACTTGTGGTTTTTAAGATGATTAAATGAAAAGGATAGTGTCTGTATATTTCTGAACTGCTATATCCAGCATTAAACCATAGTGTTCCAAACATGTGAAACTTACTGATATCTCTTGTTGATAATTAAATAAAGCTTATAACATGACTATAGTTCTTATAGTTCTGCATGTCTGTCAGTATGGGCTGACAAGGAAGTTGGCTGGTTGGTCAAGGTATGTTGGCGTGACTTGACGGGGGGGGGCTTGGAGGTTCTGATATTGAAGACTGTCGCGAAGGTGGGTGTGGCTCATCATCCTCCGTGTCCTCAGAAGCGTAATATTTCTCCTCGTCACTGTCTGAATCCATTATAATTTCTCGTATTTGATTCTGAGACAGCAGATGAGCCCATTTCACACGAGAAATCTCACTTTCCTTTGACGAAACTGTGGTACCACTGCTGGATGGAACAGCAAACCCTCAACTGACATAAGTCGCAAATTCTGGAAGGGAGTTGGGGAAAATGCTCTTTCTCCCTACCTAACAACCGTTACCAAACTGCTACCCAGCTGCCTGTTACTAAAATAACATAGTTTTATGACCCAGCATTCCATTCCACTAACTGAATGCAAGGCTGAACTAACTGCGCAATATGCTTTCAAGACGTATGACACTTATGCCTTCATGACTAATTAGGGTAGCCTTGCTAGCTGGCAAATTTTTTACACACAACTGTGACACCGAAAACCACTCTACATCGATTCAGTGTTGAAACATAGTGTAGCAAATAGAAGGAGACGGTCTTTATGTGCGTCATCCCTGTTGTGTGATATACAATTAGTATGGCAATGTATGTCCAATAATTAGCCAATAAAATAGTTGTGTTTGACGGTAAGTGCCACGCACATATATTGCCATACTAAGAAAGAGACGGCTTTCAGCGTTGCCAAACGTAGGTCCATATATATATATATGACGTTAAAATTTCTGGCTTTACTAGGAACTCCATATATATATATATATATATATATATGACATTAGGCTAAGGGTTAACTTTAGTTTTGGGACGTGAATAAATCCTATAAACTTACATATTTTTTCATTGAATTATAATTGAACATCTTCCTACAGCTGTTGCTTTATTAAAATTTAAGTTTTTCTCTCTCTCTCTGTTGATGCATTTAAAAAAAACAGCAAATGCTCCAGACCTGTTGTGCTATGCATAATTTTTTATTTTTATTTTTGTGTGTAGTTCATCCTACTATAAGCATCTTTAGAAATTTCAAAGTAGCAGCCTGTAATTGTGGGTGAAAAAATGGGTAGTAATGCCTTCAGTTTATGATTATCTGCAGTAAGGTTCATTTCTTCTTGTCTGAAAAAATTTTGATATTCATTGTGTTCACTTTCCTTACTTTGTCATTTTCCTTGCCTTCACTCTTGAATTCATTTTATGCTAATAAAACATAAACCAGGCGGGATCACAGTTTTTGGATTTTGGCATACTTTTGTCAAACAGGATCACACATGGTTTTGTAGCACCCTGAGGTCTTGTAGTCCTGCTGTAGTCATATCTAAGTAGATGTATGTAAACATGAAAATCTTGGACTTCAGTATGCATGAATTTGTTATGTACAGCTGTTATGTAATGTTATATTACAGGTGTTACATACACATGTGTTAGATACAGGTTTTTACATTATGTTACATACAGGAGTCATTGTTATGTGTAATTTTTTTCTAGAGGTATTGTAATTTGCAGGTAGTACCTTGTTAGGTTCACTTTGTGAATGTTCTAATGTTATTTCCTGTTATTTCGAAAGATTTGACACCAGACAATAATAGCATGTCGCTCTTAGGTCAGACAGTAAGTGGACAGGCCCCTATCATCTTTATGATGACAGTTTGATCCCCTGACCAATAATGACAGTCTAACCCCCTGACCCAGAGGGTAGACAGAACAGTTTAGTTCCTAAAAACAGTATTTTTAATTGGATAAAACCTTTGTAAGCCACGTCAGAGTTTGGGTCTTGCTGTGTAATGATAGAGTGCAGTTTCACTCTCAGACTTAAGTCGAACAGACTAGATCTGCTAACACTTCTAGGATGTCAGCACCAGTAAACCTTATTGTTTTATTCCAACTTCTGTACAATTCACTCCAGAATCGTAACACCATCCATTGCTCCTGCTCAGGAAATCTATACACCAGTACCTGTCATGGTGGAAAAGCATTAACTGTTAGTTTCCAAGCTACAGATACAACATTGGTGTCAGGTGTGTGTGGGCTGTGTGCAGCAAAGTTGCAACGTTGAAACAGGAAGAAAAGTGCAACAGCCAAATGATCTCAGTAGACAAGTGGACGGTAGAACCACAGAAAACTGCTAGACAGAAACTTCTATGGTCCAACAAGGAAGCAGCTTTAGCCAAGACATGTTTCATGCCCAAGACAGCCAACTACCAGGCAGCAGGCAGAGTAGCAGCAGCAGACACCAGCATGGGCCAGTCCACAGCATTTCGTCTAGCCTAATTTAGAAACTGAGGTTGCAAACCCAGGTGGTAATACCACCAATATGACAGAGTATATTTTAGTGAGTGAGGCTTTAAAATTACTAGCAACATTTAGAGGTGAAAAGAGGGTTGTCCTAGCATTCTTCACAAATGAAGACAGAGCATTTGAAATAATTGCCTCCAGAAATGAGGGTACTTTGCTTAAATCTGTGTTGATGAGAATTAGCAGGAAACCCAGGACTGCCATTGTCCATGAAAATTTAGAAAACTGGGAAGAGTTAAAGGAATTTTTAAAGAATGCACACACAGAGAAGCAAATATTGGATTATCATGCAAATCTGTTGTTCATTACCAAGCAAACTAATGCTGAAACTGTTTCATAGTGGATACAGTGTGTGCAGAAGCTGGGTTCAAAATTTTGAGAAGCCACTCTGCAGGATTGTGAGCAAGATGGTAGGGTAGATATATTAACTCTTGCTGACAAGTTAAGAAATATTTTTTTGTACAAGAACTTTATTCTTACAGAATACTAATGGTTATGAGGAGCAGGTGTCATTCCACTTTTGATGAGATAGTTGGCATTGCTTGAGAGGAAGAGAGTGCAATGTTTTCGAAGAATGAAAGGTACAAGAGTAGTAATGTAAACTCAGAAGGTCCAAAGTGCAGTAACTGTAATAAATTTGGTCATGTAGTGAGTAGATGCTACCTGAGAGGCAAAATAGATACAAGGGTTAATCAGTTATTGATTAGACATGAAAACCCAGGGGGGGGGGGGGGCAGGGATATTACATGCTACAATTTCCAAGGAAGAGGGCACATTGCGAAGCATTCTAGGAAACCTAAGAAGTGTGTAGAAAGATGAGAGCTAATTAAGGAAAGAAATGGCAGTGATAATCATTCAGGACACATGTTTCACCTATTGGAAAGCAGCAGCCGGATGAAGGTCCAATTGACCCAATACGCTGCAGTGGACAGGAAAATCATGAATTCCTAAGGCTAAAAGTAGACATTAGTAAGGAAGGTGAATAATTGTATTTGATTGACACAAGGGCAGATATCAGTCTCCTAAGGGAAATAAATTAATAGGGACTATGGAGTATGATCCTGAAAGGAAAGTGAAAGTAAAATGTGTAGATCAGTCCCCAGTTGAAAACCATGGTGCTGTAGAGGCAAAAATCGTACTTGGCAACTGTTAGATTATGAGTGACTTTCAGCTAGTAAATAAACAGGTGGATATTCTGTGTGATGGAATTTTAGGTTGTGACTTTCTTCAACATGCAAAGGCAAAAGTTGGCTATGAAACATGGACTGTAAGTTTAAGTGGGCAGACATGTAAATAGTTGGTAAAGCAAAACAGTTATAAGCAAGGGAAACAAATGAGTAAATTATGTTACCACCACGAACAGAAAACATATTGAAAATACCAGGGTTGCCAGGATCACCACTAATATGGATCATTGATAAATGTGAAATGAGGGAAGGAGTTGTTATAGCAGCATCACTTACAGAAGTAGCAGATGTCTGTGTAATGACAAGTATTCTGAATACTAATGACAGGGAAGTGGAAATGCAGGAACCATTATTGCAATTAGATGAGGTTGACCTAGCATGGGACATTAGCCACATTACTGAGCTGAGACCTCAAGGACAAGAAAGATAGATTCTAGCACAATTAAGTTTAGAACATTTAAGTGCTGTGGAAGGAAAATTATTGATTTGAATGTGCTTAGATTACAAAGCTATATTCTGTATACCAGGAGACAAGTTAAGTAGGATGGGCACAGCACAGCATTCAATATGTGTTGAACCTGGGACATAACGAATTACTACTACGCCTCATAGGTTGCCAGAAAGCAAAAGAGGGCGTTAGATAAACAAGTAAGAAATAATTGCAGGAGGGAATTCACCTTGGAATTACCCAATTTTAGTGGTACCTAAAAAGATGGATGCTAGTGGGCAGCAAAAATCCAAGCTTGTGGGAGATTTGAGAAAGTTAAATGAAAAAATAGACGGGAATACATACACATTGCCAGACATTACAGAAATTCATGACCAACTGGGATAACTGAAGTATTTTTCTTGCCTAGATTTAGGTGTGGAATATCACCAAATTAATATGAACCCAATTTTGTAGTGCTTTCCTACTTAAATGATAGCTTGACTTCCATCAAGTTTTCCCGGGAAAAGACACTAAAACTTATGGTAGTAATTTCACCGCCACCAGCCAAAGAAATTGGCAAATCTAATTATAGCAAGTACTCAAGGATTTGCAGAACAATCATTTGATTCAGTCCCAATTTAGACAAAGGTAAAAATTGTATATTCTATTCTGTTAAACTAAATATTATATTACAATAAGTAACAGGTCAATAGTTGTAAACTAAATCAATCAAACTCTGCCACAATGTGATATAAATTATTTAAATAATTAACTTGCCTTTCTCTCTATAAATCGAAGCATGTAAATTTGGAATAAAACTTAAATGTAATTGCCAAACTGCTCAACTCAAAGTAAAGTAAATTTTGAGTACAGTCAATATGCCTTACCTTGTATAAACAGCAGACATTACAGCATCATAGTATCATTACATCAATCTTTGTAGTAATTATATTCACTTGCTTTTAGCACTAAGGAGTAACACTGGGATACAAAAGAATGTCCTTTGAGCTAAAAACGCTGCCTGCCACCTTTCAGAGGATGATGAATGATGTGTTAAGTTGCTTATCTGGCACAAGGTGCCTTGTTTTCCTTGATGACATTTATATTTATACAAATTCTTTGGTAGAGCATGATGGAAAATTACAGGATGTGTTGGAAAAATTCAGGAAACACAATCTCAAATTTCAGCCCAGTAAGTCTGAATTTTTTAGGAAGGAAGTAACCTTCCTCAGGCACAAAATCTCAGAGCTCAGATTTGAACCAGCTGCTCACAAGATAGAGGCTGTCAAGAATTTCCTAACGTCCAAAATGGTGTAACAACTGAGTTTCCTAGGATTAGTGGGATATTGTAGAAGGTTTGTTCCCCAGTTCAGCAAAGTAGCGGCTCTGTTGCATAAATTCCTAGAAAAAAGTGCAATATACCTGTGAGAGGAAAATTAAGAAATGGCATTTCACACAATGAAACAAAAACTAATGTCACACCCAATCGTGTAGTACCCATATATTTCAAAGGAATTTATATTAAACACTGATGCATTGAATGATGGTGCAGGGGCACTTTTATCACAGGGAGAAGTAGATGAAGACTTACATATTGTTTTTGCAAATTGTTGTGTCAACAAAGCTGAGAAAAACTGTAGTACAGTTAAGAATGAGGTGACAGCAGTTGTGTGGGGAATTAAACACTTCTGGACATATTTGTATGGTAGGAAATTTAAAGTAATGAGTGATCATAAGCCCCTAACCTCGATTATGAATGTTAAGGACTTAGGTCCAAGGTTATTGAGGTGGCATATTCAACTTGAAGAATATGACTGTGAGTTTACAAACCTGGAACGCAAAACTCCAATGCGGATGCGCTGTCTAGGATCGGTACACTTACAAAAAAAGGCAGTGAATTTGATGAGCTAGATCCTGACCTGAACATCAGAATTTTGCAGGATATCCATGATTGTTGGTTATCGTGTCATGAATAAAACTTACAAAGACATATAGAGATACTATCAGTAGCTGGATATGAAAAAAGTGGTAGAAGAGTATGTAAAGAAATGTGCCAAATGCCAATTAAACAAAACATTAAGACTGAAAAGAAAGGCCCCTATGGCAATTACAACTACAACCCAACACTCTTTTGAAAAATGTGCACTAGTCATAATTGGTCCAGTGATGGAAGAGGTGTTGGGGAGTAAATATATCCCTACAGTTTAAGATGACCTGAGTAAATTTCTGGTAGCAATACCCATTCCACAGCAGGGTGTAGAGACTTGTTGCGAAGGAATTTGTGTTCAACATTGTGCTCAAATGTGGGGCACCTGCACAAATTCTGTCAGAACAAGGTTCAAATTTTTTAAGCAATCTCTTGAAGATCACATGTAAATTACTAAAAATTGAAAAGATTCAAACAGTGGCTTATCATCAGGAATTGAATGGTAGTTTGGAAGGGAGTCATTGGTTGCTAGCAGAATACTTGCAATATTATGTGCGCGAAGATGAGACTAATTGGGATGAGTAGGTCCCATGTGCAGTCTGTGTGTACAACACCACAGTACATACAACCACTAAATACATGCCTTTCCAGTTAGTGTAGGGTTTTATATCAGAAGTACAGTCTGCCCTGAGAGAGACTCTTATTGTACATTACAATTATGAGAATTACTGAACAGAATTTAAGGGGAGTTTGCAGTCAGCTCATGAGATTTCTAAACAAAAACTGATATTAAGTAAAGAAAAAAGTAAGGAATATTACATTAAGGATTCTGAAATATTTTTGAAGTTAAGACAGGGCAAAAAGTATTGCTGTTTGAGGAAACTGTGTAGAGGGTAAGTACATTGGCCTGTACTAAGTGTTAGCAGTAGATGGGGTAAATATTACAATCATAAAGGGATGCACTACACAAAAGGTTCATGTATATAGCATAAAGCCCATCTATTAAGATAAGTGTATTAAGGCACATGTTAAGTAGAGAAAAGCTCAATAGTTATTGTTACTGAATGTTAAATTAATGTGTGTAGTAATGTAGGGAGAAACATTGAGTGTGTATACATATGTGTAGAGGCAAGGAACTATTTTCTTTATTTTTGTTTTATTTTCAGGATGGGAATCCAACATGTGACAATTGTAAATGTGGTATTATCACTGTTAGCGTTGCTAAATATGGTAGCGATAAATGATTTGGAGTATTCTGTAGAAAAATATGAATTGCTGGGAGTTTGTTATGGAAGTAAAGGTGTAGCAATATTTTATGACACTGCATGGAGAACCAATGTGTATGTAAACTTAAACAAAATTGATAATGAAACTTTGTTATTGAAGGAGTATGTGCATCATGTTGACATACTGTGTCAAATGACTGTTCATAGAAACTGTACAGGATGTGCTGATTTTAGTAACAATGCCATGGAACATTTAAATCTGTTAACCAGAACAGAAAGCTTATTGAAAAAATTATGGGACAACAGACAGGAAGCAAAAGGAAAAAGGGAGGAATATTCAACTTTGTTGGGGAACTGAGTAAAATAATGCTTGGCACAATGGATGAGCATGATGCACAGTATTATGAGCAGATTAAATTATTTGAGAAGAATTCAGAGGATATGAATACACTAATTAAACAATAGCTTTATATAATAAAGTCATCATTGGGAGCTGTTAATAACCCATTGGCTGATGTTGAATATAATGGAAGCATATTGAAGGAAGGGATAGACACAGTTGCTAGATATATGAATACTTTAAAATCAGAAACCAGTGAAAAAGTGAACTTGTTTAGTGCTAATATTAAAATTGAGGGACATATTTTAAGGGTCTACAATGTGATGAATACATTGCAACATAATCTTGACTTATTGATTTGACAGTGTAATAAAATTAGGGGTGTTACAACCTCAGGTAACTCCCCAATTACCTTGATGGATGTGTTAATAAGGAGTATCTGTACTTTCCCAAAGAGACACTACTCTTCCCTTCCCTTTGAGCAAGGACTCAGCGCATTTAATATTCAGAATATGTGATTTGCAAGTGTACATAAAGAATGGTGTTCTGGGTTACATCATTCTACTACAACTGGTAAACAGAGGCAAAGCTGCGAATAAATTGAATAAGCAGTCGCGGACAGCCGACAAGGGGTGGTCCTCCAGCTTGGGGGTTGGGCGAGGTGCTAACAACCCCTCCCTGTAAAACATTCATGTTAAGAAATACTTGCA
>Ga0131853_10005598_pt1 | contig 22666 bp, 14 predicted proteins | sample TergutLab28metaG_FD_92764 | JGI IMG/M metagenome (GOLD analysis project Ga0131853, IMG submission 92764) | Labiotermes labralis P1 segment gut microbial communities from Petit-Saut dam, French Guiana - Lab288 P1 (version 2) (version 2) | ecosystem: Host-associated > Arthropoda: Insects >...
CACAACCACTCGCCGATTTTGTCCCTCAATTAAAAAAAGAGAAAAAAAAAAATTTGTTTTGTGTGGGGGGGGGGGGGGGGGGCAGCACAGAATTTTATGAAAAACTGCATAGTGATTTGAAAGGTTTTATAGTGATATTTATGGTGATAGATGCACAGAAGGATGGACTCACAGACTCAGTTTTTCCTTGCAAACAAAGGAAAGTAGTTGAAGAATAAGAGACCAACTTGATGTCACTAGTTATTAAGTTTTATTTAACTTCTTTTATGCTCAAGCAGTTTTGCTTTAGCCCGCTACACAGATACCACCCCAACCCAGCCACACCGAAACTCCAACACACATTGAAACAAGATCACACGACCAGTGTGGTGATACAACAGAAAAGTTGCAGGCTCCTGATGATGGATGTATTAATGTCTGAAACATGTTGAGTGTAGAAGAAGTGAAATAAAACTTAATAACTAGTGACATCAAGTTGGTCTCTTATTCTTCAACTATCACAATGATGCACGGTCCAATATATATAAGAAAAGAAAGTATACCAAAAATATGAGAGGACTTTTCATGAAGATAGCACATGCATGCATATGTGTATCTAAGGTGCACACACAGTCTGTTCCACATATTTGAAACATCATAGAAAACTACACATCTAATCTCTGTGTCTTTGTTGCAGCTTTGTTTGGTTCCTGTATTTGTCTTTGTTAGATGTTTGGACCCATTTTCCCTTATGAGTTCTGGCAGCATGTTGCATTTATTTTAGGGCAGGTGTTGGCACTGGTAGGAGTGCTGAGCCCTGAACAGTCCATCTCCCATAAAGACATGTAGTCAGGTTCTCCTCAGACAGGAGCAGTAAAATGGATTGGAAACCTATAGTTCATTGGGACATCAGCCAGTTATTTTCTGAAAGTACATCTTTCTGTCACTTGCCATTTTCATAATGTGTGTTTCCAGCTTCTCTAATTCTGTATCATAACTAGAGTTTCTGTTTTTCTGTCTCTATGGAACTTGAATACAAGGGACATTTACCCCCTTCCTGCTCCATGCTGGGTGGGGGGGAGGGGGGGGGAGAGAAGAAGAAGAAGGAAGAGGAGGAAAAAACTAATCACATTTGGGAATAGTAGTGGCTGCAGGAAGCATTCCCAACACTCAGTCTTCTTGAAGAAGGATAATCATTGCCTATTTGTTGTCAGATTCTCACACTGTTGCTTTTGGTATTTTGAGTTTGAAGGATCTCTTTAGTCTGTGCTTGTCGCATCTCAGCATGTCTTGGAGTGTGACTTGTTCAGTTGTGTATTAACTGTGACTCACCATTTTGTTATCTCTTAAGTGCCACTTAACCTGCAGCACACAAAAAAGACAGAAAATAAATAGTGAATAAACAGACTGTAGAAAGTAAATATATGAGAGACAACAGAGGCTTGCACACACACTGGAGGATTTCTAGATGTGTTGAAATTGCTACATAAATTTTGTATGTTGTTTGTTTGCAGTGCAGCAACTTTGAGTTTGACCAGGCTGGCATGAAGGAGCAGCTGCAGCAGTTATACTGCTTGGTGTCAGTGATTGTACCTGATTTGGCTACTTATTTGGAGAAGCACAATTCGAGCAACATGTTTTTTTGTTTCCGTTGGCTCCTGGTGTTATTTAAACGTGAATTTTCGCATCAGGATATCATGAGACTCTGGGAAGTGTTGTGGACTGATTTACCTTGCCCGAATTTCCATCTTCTCTTGTGTGTAGCAATTTTAGACACACAACAACGTGTTCTTATGGAGAACAATTATGGATTTACCGAGATACTGAAGGTAATTCCCTAGGAGTACCATATTTCACCTCAAATTACAATTTCCTCTTCCCTTCTGGGGTCGCAGATGTCATGTCAGCAGTACAGACACCTGCAGAAAAGACAGTATGTATATATATATATGACAAGGAGCTATGTGATTGTACTCCTCACCAAATATCATTTGGGTGGGCAGATCGAAAAGTATGAGATGGGTGGGACATGTGGCATGTATGTGAAGTGGAGAGGTACATACAGAGTTTTAGTAGGGAGACCTGATGGAAAGAGACCACTTCGAAGATCTGAATGTACAAGGGGTTGATAATATTAAAATAAATCTCCAAGAAATGGGATGGGGGCATGAACTGTATCAGGGTCAGGATAGGGACAGGTGGCTGGTTCTTGTTAATGCATTAATTAACTTTCAGCTTCCATAAAGTGCTGGGAATTTCCGGACTCATGGAGGACCTGTTAGATGTTCAGGAAGGACTGTCCTTCATAGATTTGGTTGGTTGGTTGTTTTGTCAGTTGATCGATTGGTGAGTTAGGACAGACTTCTCCTGTGTTGTTGAGCTAGCACAGCACAAAGGGTTAAGACTGGGATGTTGGTGAACCAGTAACATTTTGCTGTTTAATTTATGGCCTTGTGCAAATTGTTGTGGGTGTTGTTATTTGAAGAATTGGTTTTGCAACTAAAGAAGACTTCCCCCGTTCCTCCCATTTCCTGTTTGTAACAACGTGGTATACATGAACATCACTTCTTCCCCAGTCTATACCTCAGTTCCTTCTCTGGTATATAGTGGAGTTGCCAGCGAAGTAGTGAGAGGATGCAGTTTCGGGGGTGTCTATTGTACCTTCTAGAAATGGCTAAGCAGAGCCCGGATGTTACAAAGACAGACATACCTGACAGTTAGTTATTTTGTAGTCTGCTATGCAGAATATTTAATTGTAAATATTCAGTGTGAATGAATACATCTCTTCAGTTTTAGCACCACATATAGGTCTTAATTTTTGTACTGTTACTTACATATAATAGTACTTAGATGTGCTAGTAATTATTAGATTTCTAGAGTTTGTAGTGTTCAGTGTAAGGCAGTGTAAGATAAACAGGGAATGAACTTCTGGGAAATCAGTTGCTGTGTTACTTGTCCTTAAATGAACAAAGTTAGGAATGCCAATGACTAAGACTGGAGGCATTAGCCACTACCATTTAAATCTTTATTTTCACTTGCAGCACATCAATGATTTGTCGTTGAACATTGTATTGGATCCAACATTAAGTAAAGCGGTAGGAATGTATCACCAGCTGACATCAGCAGTACAGTTGCCTGATGTTGCAAGAAAGATTATTGGGCTGGAGCCTCTGGGAGAACGTGATGGTGGGGAAGAACAGGAATCGGTTCAGACGGGAAATGTTGATAATGGACTGAAAGCTGAACAGGGCCCTGAGTCTCTGGAGACTGTTACATTTGAAACCAGTACAGGAGAGGTAGCATTTGAACGTTCTCTCAATTTACATTATCTGTAAACAGATTTAATACTTAGGCAGTGTTTATAGTGTAAAAAGTGTGTTTTGTATCTATTTTAAGTAGAATGCACATAACAAATGATCTGTTTTGGACACTTTGAAGATATTTTGTAATATAATTTCATGCATATAGTATACCCATTAATTAGTACAGTGTATCCACTGAAAAAGTTGGACGTGTTTGGCACTGCTTTGTGCCTGAAACTACTACGGAGCACTACGAGAATTTTTCAGTGAGTCGGCTGTTGATCCATAAAGGTAATAAAATCAGCTTACATGTATTGTAAGAGGTGGTTAAAATGCTGTTCACACACACACACACACACACACACACACACATAGTCACACACTTTGTGTACCATTTAAAGGGTTCGGAATTTACCCAACAGAGTTCTTACTGAGGAACTTTCAGATATCTCTTGATTTATTTTCCTGTAACTCCAGTTCAGTATGAGGTTTTGTTTATGAACTCTGAACCTCATTGTGAGATCAGGTTAATGTGCTGGCTATATACTGTTTTATTACACTTTAACTAGTTGCCACCTTCCAAAGTCATCAGAGAGAGTTTTATAAGAAACTGTTTAATGGGCTATAAAGATGCAGCTAAACCTGAAGGATGACCTGCTGCTAGTCAAAATAAGTATGGACACACTGCAAGAAGAAATGCCTGTCATGAGATATTCAAAGAGCTATTGAAAAAGCTGAAGTAGGCAAAACAGCCCACAAAAATTTAAAAAGTTTCTGTTAGACAAAGAGAGTGACAAGAATACCATCTTACTGCTGACAGCTTCAGATGTTTATCCTGAGATACTCAGCGAGGGTTTGGGGTAGACAAAAGAAGGAAAATTGTACCTGCAATTGTTCCAAGATATGGTGCTATTTCTGAACATTTATAATGGTATTGTCCAGCTCTTGGCAGGATGATACATGGAATATTATAACACTGGAAACTGTGGAAGAGAAACAAAACCTGGAATAGTAAAAGGATAACTGGTTTGTAACCAAGTGTGTGGATGTTTGTGCAGCCTGGCACTAGAAGCAGGCTGGAGCAAGACTTTCAAGTTACAGAAGCTATGGATGTATGTTAAAGAAATATTCCAGCCTAATATGTTAAGCTAGCCAAAGTTAGGAGTGGACAAACTGCGTGACTCTTGGCAACAATACATGTTAGTTCGACAAACTTTGAAGTGGGGTGAAAGGAAACTAAACCCAGATGAGTTGAAATTTAGCCATAGATGTGGACGGGGAAAATGCATTAGTTGTCTTGAGGAAACAGTTTACTTTTACCGGATTTTATGAAATCAGAAATACTTGAACAACTGCAGCATTAATTCTGATATGTTAAGTTGGGGACCAAGGAACCAGTTGAATTTATTGTAATATTGTAAATTGTAAGTTGGTAAATTAAATGTTGTAAGGGGAGATTCGGAAATCATTTGACTGGAGGCAGTTGCGGAGTCTGCTCTGGCTGTATATCACTCTATTGAGTATGCCATGATGGTCTTTATACTGAGGTCCATGAGTGTGCAGGACATTTGTTTTCCTTTGATGTCTTAGAAGTAAGTGCCCCCATGGTGAAACATGTGGTAGCAGGTTGTAAAGCCAATTAACTGTGCTGGTGGCCTGGTGCTGGATAATGTGTTGCACTGTCAGTCCCATCCGGCTGATGGGCGGGCTAGGTGAGTGGTTAAACAGAGTCCACAGGAACCAGTTGTGGTCCATGACCACTTTCATTGTGCCCAGAACACCTCTCAGCATAATTCAAACAATGCTTTTGGATATCTTTGCTCTTCTGGGAGTGTAGAGTGGTAATTCCATACTGATGTGCAACACAAACTTTACCTCACAGTGGAAGACCAAAATCATGAAGTCTGTTGGGTGCCATGGCAATTGCCTTTGAGACATTAGGTGATCACTCTGTCCAGTTGGAGAATGACCAGCTTATAATGCTGATGTTGTATGGGTGAGTGTTACCAGCTGTATGATCCTGAATGTAGTCACACCCAGTGCTTGCACATTCAGCTTGGGCAAGTTGGGTGGAAGGGTGTTGTTTCAGTGGAGAAATGGTGGTCATGATTACCATTCTTTTTTATTGCTAATTGCTATTAGAGACCTGGTAGAACTGGAAAAAGTGTTCTTCTGTAAGGCACATAAAATATTGACACCTAGTAGTCTGTTAGCTTGCCAGCAATTGGAGCAGAGTGGACATAATACTGCCTAGTTGAACAGGCAGTAAGTATGAATGAAAGGGCAGGAGGTGGACTCTGTGGACATTCTAACACATGCACATAACAAATAATTTATCTGTTTTGAATATTTGGTATTTTGTTGTATAATTTCATGTGTACAGTGTACCCTTTCATTACTACAATGTGTTCACTGAAAAAGTTGAACACAGTGGTCACTACTTTGCGCCAGGTACTGCATGACTGACCCTTGAACACTACAAGAATTTCTCATTGTCAGTCAGGTTTGGGTCCATAAATTCAAGGAAATCAATTTACCCATATTATATGAGCTAGTCAGAATGCTGTTGACACAAACACACACACACACACACACAATTTCTGTACCATTTAAGTAGGTTACATTTCACCCAACCAAGTTCTTACTAGAGAGATTCCAAAATTTCTCTTGATTTGTTTTCCTTTAACTCTAGTTCAGTATGAATGTTTGCTTTATACACTGACCTTCATGTTGTGAGATCAGGTGAATGTGCTGACTATAGACTGTGACTAATTATCCCTTAACTATTCCACCCCTTCCAAAGCCATCAGAGGCTTGTGTTTAGTGTGGGTATTTGCTGAATTGTATTGCAGCCACAAATACTAATATTCTGTTTTGTGAATTGTGCAAAGAATTGCAAATTGTAGTCTCACATACCTATGAGTAATAATCATTCCTCATAGAGTATTAGCCCAGTCATTTGTTTAACCCTTCAGCGTGGAGTGTCGCATGTATTCACGTGGCACACACATCATGTCACAGAGCATTGAGTGTACTTACTGCTGTGCAGGTAAAATTATATACCATTAAATGCTTCTCCCACATCATGCTATGGACTGGAGTTATAATGCCCCTGTGTTGAAGGGTTAATGTTGTCTGCACACCCCACACACTGTTGCATATTCAAGAAGAATTTCAGGCCTTAAATACTGATTATTAGAACTTTCAGTAGAGATTATTTTTGGAGGAAATAAGGCCATACCAAGTAGCGCAAGCTTCACAAGAAAGAAAAAGTTGAATGGGGGTCAGCTTTACTGTTATGAGCTGATTGGAGAAATCAGTTGTAGAGTTTACTGTGCTAGACAGGTCCAGAGATTTACAAAGCATGACATACAATCACCTTGCACGGAAGAAGGGATGTATGTTCAAAACAAGACATTTTGTCAAATTTTAACTTGGTAACCAGGCAATGATTTTTAGTAGGTTACTCATTTAGAACTGATGTAAGTTTGTGGATGTCTTGGGGTTTGTGCTTCTAACTGTGACACTGGTAAACTGACAGTGAAATTTTCTCCCAACATTCATAACAGAACCACATTGCGCACTTGATTCTTGCAGAAAAACGTGGTGTCCAGCAGTGTATCAAACCACACCCACACAAAACAGTAACCAGCACTTCAGACAGTGGCTCACCTATCCGAGCTAATGTGCGAACATTTTAGTGGCATTTGCTGTTGGCTGTTCATAGTGAATTGTATTGTCACTACCAGCAGGCTGGCAGTGACAGCTGCATTCAACTTCATCTTTATATGATCCTTGAAAATGGCAGTACTCTTAAATAACACACTTCAGCTTCATCAGTGTATGCACTGTGTAATGATAATGGGCCCTTCAGATTTTAGAGTGTATAATTCAGTTCCAGTAAAACTGAATCAGAAGCCTGAATTAACATTATTATTGCCAGTATGCAGTCTTATCAGCGTGACATATTTGTAAGTGATGTAAATTCTTTATTCTGTTTTCAGTGGCTTGGGTAGAATGTATATTTACTTAAACACACTTCACTTAACACTTAAAGAATATATTGCAAAAGTATATTTTTTCTAATATTCACTGTGATGTTTTTATATTAGGAATCTAATAAATTCTTCCATCCTGTGTGTCCTTAATTTCTAAAGTGTGCAAGCAATGGAACATTACAAATAATATTGCTGCATTTTAGGAAATGGATGTTTTGGTGCTGAGGTGAAAAGATGCTAGTGACATCAGTTGGTTATTCCTAGTGAACCCAGTTCAGCAGGTAACTTTTATACCTGATGATGGAAACACGCATATTTTTGAAACCGAATGTTTTGTTCAGAACACGAAGGCAATGGACAGAGTCCAGAAACATATTACAGTAAAACCATGATTTTGTGATCTTTCATTTTGCATTTTCCGTGATTTAATGCACGTTTGTGTGGTCTGGGTCAAGCGCATGTAAGAAAGAACAAACATTCCCACATTTTATGCCATTGTATATGGTCCACACAAGAGTGTAAAATTGGGGTTTTACTGTAATATTAACTGTGTGTCCTTGAACATCAGTGCAACAAGCTCTGCCACCCTTTACTCTCAGTTACACTTTTCCCCTACCAGTGTTTTATTCTCACCTAGAATGCATCAACTGCAATGGAGTGTATGTGGACAGCATTTACCTAACTGCCACAGCAGGCATTGGTAGTGCCATGCAGACTTCTTACCTAGTACCATGGAAGTATCCAGTGTCTTAACAAGACATTTACTTGTGTGAAAGCTTGAAGGGAGAGGGTTAGCTGCAGCTTCTGGAATTGCAACACACATCAATGTGTCACAGTGCAATAGTTGGCAGTGAACGTGGCAAATCACAACCCTGAAAATATGATGTATGTCGTGGTACAATAGCCTGAAACAAATGCTGCAAAAATTATGGGTTCCTGATATGAACATAAATGCCATGACAGCAATCAGTGTTATCAGTGTCTTTGAATTGTGGGACTGGGTTGACCATCCATTTTGATACCATAGCCATCAGCTGACAACATTTTGTTTGATTGTAGTAAAGAGGTTTGCTTAAATAGATCATGAAGTTCTTTATTATGTGAGTGTCAGTGCTGCTGTACAGGGTATAACCACATACAGTTTTGTTCAGTGATTATTTTGGCATTGCCGTGAGTTTCAGCAGTAGTTATATAATGGTTGACCATTAGACCCAAACTTATATATTATGTGCAAAAAAAAAGAACCCAGTTAATAACCTACAGTTTCAAGATTTCAGCCTCCTGCCACAGTGTATTTGAGGTCTTCACCTTTCTGTGATTTTATGCAACATTGGCAGTTAGAAGACTTAGAATAATGATTGGGTTTGAGCCCTTCTGGGCCTGATGCACCTCAGCTTTAAAACAGGCCCTTTGTGCCCCATATTCTCTGTTAAGTTATAGGAGCCCTGTTCCTTTAGTAAAGTTCCAGATGGCCCCCATACCTAATTTCCTACTTACCTCTGGGTCCAGAAAGAATATATAAATGTCGAAAAGATGCCTTTTACCGGAGTTCCCCCTGAGTGGACCCCTCTGTAGAATCCTTACTGGAGTCCCTTATTGTGAAGTGCTCCATATTCTATATGAAGGTATAGGAGACCTGTTCCTTTAACAAAGTTGCATATGGCCCCCCATACCTAATTTCATAATTACTTCCAGGTCCAGGAAGAAGGAACCCAGATATAAATGTCAAGAAGATGCCTTCTACTGGAGTTCCCCCTGACAGGAGCCCTATGTAGAATCCTTACTGGAATCCCCTATTGCAAAGTGCTCCATATTCTATATTAAGGTATAGGAGCCCTGTTCCTTTAACAAAGTTCCAGATGGCCTCCCATACCTAGTTTCCTAATTACCTACATAAAGATGCATTCTACCGGAGTTCCCCATGGCTGGAGACATCTGTAGAATCCTTACTGGGGTCCCCTATTGCAGAGCTCTCCTTCGACTACTTTACTATCAAAGAGGAAATATATGGTCCACCAAGCAGAGCTCCTATACTTGGCAAAGCTAAATACAACTGGGAGGTCACCTGATATCTCAGCGGGTGCCGTTAAAAACATTGGCAGTTAGTTACCTTCATTTCGGGACAGCCTATTGGTCCCATTTTTTAGGGTTAGGCAATCCATATTGTAGGACTTCATTGACTCTTGGGTGGGACTGATGGAGTGTCCAGAAATGTAGGTTACTGACTAGAAGCAATAACTACATGAGGATATGCAATGGAGAACATCCATGCTCACACAGATTTTGAAAGCTGTCTTGTACTTATATGATTATCAGCAGAAGACAGAGCTATTTTAAACTTAGATGTTGCTGTTTGTGGGTGACTGGAGATTATGGGTGCAAGCTTTGACAAAAATATGGGGTAAAATAATATTTGAAAAATTTCAAGTGGTCAAGAAGGTATCATCCGTCAGCTGCTACATATGGCAGGGCTGAAAACAACAGATGAAAATGCTGACCTCGTCAGTGACTCTCAGATTATTCATATTTTAAATGTTAAATTTTTTCCCAGTACTATGTAAGATGTCAATGCTTTACAAAACTATAGGTAAAGATGCAAATTTGTCCTCTTTGGAGGATGTTTAGTAACGGAATTACCCAACATGAATTAGCATTGCACCCATTCATTCAGCTGCAGCCAGTCTACAGTAAGTCTCTCTTTTATCAGCACAGCCAGAGCGTCGAGAAGAAGGTCCAGAGGAGATGGAAGGTGTTTATGGAGCAAAGACCAAACAAGTCAATGATGGTTGATATTTAAGAGTGTAGCCTGACTGATAAGAGCACATGGTCTGCTGTTACTCTTAAGAAAGAACAGCATTCTTGGAGCTGGGGTAGAAACGTGCAACTAAACCTAGATATGACCAGTTACTAGCCAAAGATGTGGATGGACCAACTGCCTGGCATGAAGCTGCATGGTGTGGTTACAAAGAGTTTGTAGAGAAGCTATGGGTTTGGGCTAGAGAAGTGAAACTAAACCTCAGAGGTGACCTGTTACTTAGCAAGAATATGTGCAGACAAATTGCCTGGCACATAGCAGCTTGGCTTGGTTACAAAGAGATTCTAGAGAAACTGTGTGTTAGGGCTGGAGAAGTTAAGCCAAATCACAGAGGTGTCCTATTGCAAGCCAAAGATGATGATGGATAGACTGCCTGGCATTTAGCAGCACAGCATGTTTACAAAGAGATTTTAGAGAGAATCTGGCTTTGGGATAGAAAAGTGCAACTAACCCCAGAAGATGACCTTCTGCTAGCCAAAGATAAGGATGGACAAACTGCCTGGTACAGTACAACATGGCATGTTTGGAAAGAGATTTTAGAGCATCTGTGAGTTTGGGCTAGAGACATACATCTAAACCCCAAACATGATCTTTTGCATAGCAAGAATTGGCACAGACAAAATGCCAGGCTAATAGCAGAAAAACTATGTAGAGAACAACAAATATACCTCCAAGATGACCTCCTGCTATCCAAAAATAAGGATTTAATAAATTTTGTTAAAGATGGTGACAAATGTACTGTCTCGCATTTGACAGTTCACTTCACTTATCCTGGAATACTCAGGGAGGCATTGGAGTGGATAAAATTAGGGAAGTTTTATGTGAAATCATTCAAGGATGCATTGCTATTGCTAAACATTCATGGACACAAGGCCTGGCTCTTGGCTGGATGATACATGAATACTGGAAGACTGGGAATTGGGTGAAGTGAAACCAAACCTGATGATATAAAATAATATCTCTTTCCTAGCGAAGTAGATGAAAGTATGGACTGGTAATGGGCAATATAGCAGAGCAAAACATTCAAGTTATAGAAAATATGAAAGTGGGGTGAAAAGAAAATACACTCAGATGTGTTAAAGAATAACCACTTCCTAGATTAAGATGTGGACTGACGAACTGCCTGTAATTGGGAAGTAGAAGTGAACAATATGTGAATGTTGAACTATGAAAGTGTGGTGAAGGGAAAATAAACCCAAATAGGCTAAATAATAACTGATTTCTTGCCAAAGATAAAAAATGAACAAACTGTCTGACACTTTGCAGCAAGGTAAGTTTGTTCGAGAAACTTTGAATTTGGGGTAAAGGAAACTGATATGAGTTAAAAAATCTAGCCAAAGATGTGGATGGAGAAAATGTGTTTGTTGTTTGGGAAAGAGCTTACTTACTATAGATTTAATGAAATCCAAAGTACTTGGAAGAACTAGAGAATTATTTTTGAGAAGGCAATTTGGTCACTGTGGAACCAGGTGAATGATTTGCTGTTAATTTAAATGTTGTAAGGGAGGATTCAGAAAGTACTTGACTGGAGGCAGTTGCAGACTCAGCTGTGGCTGTACATTATGCTATTGCAGATGTGATGTTGTGGGTCATTGTGCTGAGGTGCAGGAGGGTGAGGGACATTTGTTTCCCTGTGAGCCTGAGCTCTATGTCAAGCCGTGACCTTGCTCCTGGCAAGGGGGAACTGGTTCTTTCCTCCCCTTTACCTTTCCCCTTAGGCTATCATCCAGGCCATTGGCCGCTCCACGCGGAAGAGAAAGGAGAGGGCGTTTCCCCGAGTTTTCTTTATACATAACATTTTTTAGGTTTCTCACTTGACGACAACTTCTTCTTGGCTTCAAGTGATCTCCTTTGGGCCGCCCGGGAGTAGCAAGCTCCGTTCTTTGGTTGTTCCTAACAGAGCTACACAGACGTGTGGGACATGTAACACAGGTAAAGTTTGTTTTGGCCTCTTTATTCAAAAATGAAGTTTCGTGTTTTTTGTAAGTCGGTACACATCGTGATGTCTGCCTAGCGCCTCACTTGGAACAACGGGGTTGGTGCAGTCAAACCGCCCCGTAAGTTTTGTTATGTTATTAATCTGTATGTCAGAGCAATGCCTTGCCGTTTGTGTTGGTTTCTGTGTACATCATGTATGACATGTTGTGTGATGAGGCTAGCCAGTCGTATTGTTTGTCGCTTGTGTATATTTTGACCGGCAAATGTAAAATGTTCTGAAGTAAGTCTGCCTGAGCGTAGTTTGTACTGCTGGTGTACTGTTCTCTCATTTATTGTGCTCTGTTCTTTAGTGGGAGACTTGTGCCGAGTCAATGATTCATGTATGCTAATATTTGTTACGTTCATTACGATCGGCCCGGCATGAAATTCAAGTTTGCTTTTGATGTTACTATTTCTTTCATTATATTTGTAATTACCCTTTTTCTTTTCTCATTCCCCATGAAAGTTAATAATAATATTACTTGGGAATTTTCTTGTGTCTTATGCACTGTTCATACTGTTCATTTACCACAAGGTCCCCGCAATCAGAGTTCGGCCGCTCAAAGGACCGAGGGCAAAGTATGGGCCAGCCCATGGATCAACAACCAGAGTCCCTTATTAGTTGGTAGAGGTATCCGAGGGCTCAAGCCTTTAGAACAAAGTGTCCCTGTGGTGCCATGTGTGGTGGCACAATTGCACAGTAGAATAACTCTGCCATTCACTTGGCACTGGATAGTGTGTTGCATGCTCAGGGTTATCTAGGTGAATTCATGGTTGAGGGTGTGGTATAAGAGTCCACAGGGAACAGCTTGTGGTCCATAACCACTCTCATCAGGCCCGGCACTCTTCACAGCATGACCCAAACACAATGCTGTTGGATTACACAGCGGTTGCCTTTGAGGCATTACCTAGTCTCATGATGCTGTTGGACAGTGGCCAGTGTATGCTTCTGATGTTTCATGGGTGAATGTTATTGGCTAAGTAGAGCTGAACTTATATTATACTGAGTGCTTGCATGCTAAGTCTGGGGAAATTGGGTGGAGGTAGTGGCTTTAGCACAGGGATTGATGTAGCAGAAAAGTGGTGATGTTGATTAACAACTCTTGTTATTGCTAATGGATCTGCTTACAAGAGTTGTGGCAGAACTGGAAGAAGTGTCTTTCTGGAAGCCTGATAAAATATTGCGACGTGGTGTGCTGGTAGTTCGTAAGCAAGTGCAGCTAATTGAATATATACTGCCAAGTCTGTGGTTGAGTTAGGGCAAGTGGAAGGACAGGGGGCAGAATGTTTGGATTTTTTTTTAACAATCAGCCTTTGAGATTCAGTTTTCTCTTGAGAATGCTCATTTTGTATTGTGTGAGATAGCTTGAGTGGCAATGGTCTTCTGCTGTGGCAGTGGTCATGTGTCAGCTAATAGCACAACTTTACATAAGTGCCTGGCCAATGAATGCCCATTGTGGACTGGTTACTATTAATTGCTATTGTCAACACTTAAAACTATCTTTATGACAGCCCGAAACAGTTATGTGAGCTCTCCTAGCAAGCTTTGTTTAGGCATTTAATAAACATCCATTTATCCCTTGAATTAAAGCAGCACATATCCATCAGGTCACTTAGGCATATTATATGGCAATCCAAGCAGTCGTCTTTCTGCCTGATAAGGTTGGTTGTGTTGAACAGTGGTCAGTTTGAGTGTTTAGCCACCACTACAGGAGTATTAGTTGCTGTTGGCCCTATAAGTATTTCCCATGGCCATTTCCTATTCACACTGGCTTCTGTTTTGAATGCAGAGCATGCTAGTGCAGAAAATCATACCAATCACCAGTTGAGTATTCAGATCATTAAGAGGCAGTTCAGTTGTGGGATCAGCTTTTACAAGATGTAATATTTGTGATGCAAAGGGGAAGAAATGGAGAGTGAAGCAACAGCAGCATGGTACATGTAGTAGCAGTAAACATAAAGAGGAAGACTGAAATCAAGGTGAGTTCTCAGAGAGAATTGTATGACATCAAGGGGAACTTAGTAAGTTGCATGCGTAGTCTTGATTGTGCTGTTTGTGTGCTTGCCGTAGTTTTTTATTTTCTAAAGTAGAAGGAATTAAATTGGATGTAGTGTGTGGTGAAAGTAAACTATGTTAACATGACCAGTAGTATGTGATGGGGGTATACAGTGATGCAGTCGGTTGACACTGTGTTACAAGACGGTAGGTCGTGGGTTTGATTCCCGATGGGGTCACTGATTTCACATTGATTTAATCCTTTTGGCCGCACTATGGTCTTGGTTTTTACAGAGCCTGTAACAGGCTGAGTGCAAGGGATATCTCTTGAGGGGTTGAAGGTAGCTGGTGCTTAGGGTGGACAACCTTGCCACCTTCTCATGCTGAGTGTCTAGAAATTCTGGGAGGCTCATTTCCTGAATTCCTAAGGGCCTGTCTTGGCCTGTAAAGGGACAGCTTCATCTGGTTGCGTCTGATGTTCTGGGGCAGTGAATCACAGTCTGTGTTGCATGGAAATATGTTGGTTTGTGACAAGTTGAGAGTTGTTGTGCAGAGCAGTTTGTTGTACAGCTACCCCTCTTTAATACTCAAATTGTGTGACATTCTGAGGAGGTAGAAAGTTCTATAATAACAGAAGGCAGAAACATACCTCTCAAGTGTGTAAATATAAAAAATTACTGGCTGACATAGAATGTGTGTTTTTAATTTGACATGAGTGAAACTAATTATTATAGTAGTTTGAATTATCTGTTAAGAAGTTCTATAAGACTGATGTAGGATATACAGCATGTACATTGCTGTGGTGTTCTTTGAAATATTTGTTGATGTTCTGTATGTTTAATACAATGAACATATGATGTATAACTTTTTGGTGTTAATTAAATTCTGTTTAATTGATTAGATCCATTAGAAACAAATCAGCAGCAGAATCACAAGAAATGTATTTAGAAAAGAACATGAATTCCATATTGCAATAGCAATTTCCATTCTTGTCATGAAACTTGTCCTCTCTCTTAACAAGGTGGCTCATGAATTACTGCTACAAATGTGTGGGATATTCATATATGACTAACCAGTGGCCTTTTCGAATGTATATACATGCAGTGTGGTGTATTCCTTCCAGTGTTTCAGATGAACATGTTGCAGGCAACAGGATCTGCAGTATATGGGTGTGCTGAGGTACGTGGTGCCACAGTCTGGAAGATCGTAATGTTATTACTTAATGCTGTGAGAATGTCAGATCTCATTTACCATATGGGTAAAATATCTTCATGTAACTGATTTGCAATGAGAGTCAGTGATTATGTTTTGTGGTCAAAATTACATATTGAGAGCCTTTATAGTTTAAATGTGAAGTGGGTATAGTGATTCACTATGGGCTGGACAGTCTGGGGATCGAAACCCAGTGGGAACGAGATTTTCTGCACCCATCCTGACCAGCCCTCCTGGGACACCCAGCCTACTGTATGTTGGGTATGTGGGGGGGGGGGTGGGGGTCTTACCTGGAGGTATAACAGCTGGAGCGTGGCATCGAGTACCTTCCCCATATAACACTTTCATGTCCTGTTATGGGGTGAGCTTTTTATTGTTTGAACACTGCACCAGTGTTTGTATTAGGGTAAATATATGCAGGAAGATAAAATGGACAAAATGATATTGAAGGCTAATGTTGATGTGTAACGATATGCATATTTTAGTTTGATAAAGATGTTAGTGACAATGACAACAACAGTGTCTTTAATGTATTGACAGCAGCAGCAAGTAAAGAATTTTGCTGCACTAGAGTCCAGTACTGTGACCATAGGCACAGAATTCCAGCAGGTTGTCTGTTGCGATTAATTGTATTTTATTGTGTATTGTATATGAATTGGGTGTACCTGATTAACACATTAAGATTTGAAGTACTGAAATCCTGTATTATGAAAGCAAGGCTGTATGAGTGTTACCAAGATATATGTGCAGTAAATGCAGTCTGTGTCTGAGATGGCACATTTAGTTTTATTAAAATGTAACAACTTGCTGAACGTTAAATTGTAATAAAAACATAATTGAGCCAACTGAAAGAGATGTTTCTTCAATTTTAATTACTTGTCACAAAAGCATGATGGAAAGCTATCCTTGAAGATTTTATGTAGAACTTCTCGCTGGAAATGTTTTTGTACAGATAATTTGTGTGTACAAAATTGTGAGGTATGACACATTTGCCAAGTATTGTTTGGTTTGTGGATACCCCAGTGATGCTGTATGGTGATGACTGAATGATTATGCTGCATGTACAGTACTGTGATTGTGTTAATCTAAAACATTTATTGGTAATATCCTTAAGTGGGACGTCCTGTTGTGATAAACATAGCTCACACCTAATTTATTGGTAAGTTATGTTTGTTTTAACACATTCAGTCATTTTATATTTGCAATATTTGTACTTATTAAAAATGTGAAACTATGTAAAACTTGTGATATGCAGATTGCTGTATGATCCATTGGTTGAATTGGCAAATTGCAATGAGCAGTAGACAGAAACAATCTTGTTTAAAGTATGTACTGATTTTAGACATAGAGTTTCTTATAAATATACAGGGGCACATTACTTTCTAGTTTATACTTGGGAAAATAAACTTGGTTCACGTTAATAATGGAATAAAAGAAATACTTGTCACCGCAGTAAAAAATAATAATTTCCAAAATACAGTTACCCCTAAATAGAAATGACATCATATTCATGATTGACGTAAGGCTGTATCACATTACATCGAAAGTACAGTCATAATTTTAGGTGTTTGTTCATATTCAAAATGTGCATAAAGAATATACTATGGAAAAATTGCAAGAAATTCTTCCACAAAAATTCTTATGTATTATTGGGACTGCCCACTTTGTTTTTAAGAACAGGCTGTCTTCTCTGTTAATTGCCATCATGGCAGCCACAGTTTTTATAGTTAATTGTGTTGGATCAAACTGGCTCAACAGTGGTTGTGGTGTAACTAAGCCTGTGAAAAGCCAACAAGCAGTGGTTGGAACATTTGATGAATTTTGCTTTAATGTCTTAATATTATTTGCTGCACTACAATTGCATTCACGTTCACATTTAGGCAGTGATTTAGTGGAGACAAGTGATTTGAAATCATGATGAGATATTTCTCTGGGCATTTTGTTCCCTTGAAAACTATGACTAACACATCTTTGTGTAAACAAAACTCATTGCCATACTGTATATCAATCTTTTTTGGTCAGTTTTCAAAACAAAGTGTATCCATGTTACTGAGTCATTTTGTTTAAGAACTGTATTGTGTAGTTTAGCCTGTCATGCTGCTATCCACTGGGGTCTGTATTAATCTGCTTTGAATATCGTTGCCAAAATGTTGAAAAACTGCCTGCAGTTTATTGGCTGTGCTTGTCCCATTTATTTTGTTGGAACTTTTCTAAATATTACAGTTTCAGTGGCTGCAAAAGCTTGAGAACCATGGCCTGGAATTTGTGATGCTGTGATTCAAATACCCCTATTGTAGGACTTAGAATATTTTCTGCTTGAAATGACATGATATTTTTTAATTTAAGAACAATAATAATCACCCAGAGCATCTGATGTTAAACAAACCTTCTGCACAAAATTATGGCTTGTTAGTGTTTCTTTGAAATATTTATGCTTGGATATTTAACTTAAATGACTGCTGACCATGGCAAAGTTATTCATTGTGGCTTCAATACTTCTCTTTGTGGAAGCAGCATATCATACTATTGAAATTCTAAATTAATACCACAGGAATTTAAACTACCCTGTAATTCTTTTGTAGTATATTTATTCTGTAGTTCATTTTCATGCCAATTAAAGGAATAAGCTTGGGAGTGTTTGTTCTTCACCTATGCAAGAAGTTGCATACCTTGTACAAAAGTTGTAGGCTCCTTACCGTGATTCTAAGAGCCCACTGCTGATCCTATTCTGATGCAGGCAAATTCAGTTCACTTCCTCACACCATATTTCTTAAACATCCATTTGAACATGAGATTGCCATTTATGCCTACCAAATGGTATCCTCACATCGGGCTTTGTAACAAAGGTGTTATATGCATTTCTCATTTGCTGCACATGTTTTACGTGCTACATGTATCTCACAATTGTTGATGTGGTCAGCCAATGCTAATTTTAAATAAATGATTATTGGCTGTGCCAAACAGATTAACGGTTGCATGACATGCAACAGATAAAGTCTCTTTATAGCTGTTGTGCAGTGACTGAGGAAGCACAAAGACCATTTACTGCCTGTAAATTTGTCCAAAAAGCATATCGTGAATCATTAAGTGGTGAGTAGGAATATAGTTATTTTTGTGAGCAAATTAAACTTAAGATTTTTGTTTTGATTAATTATGTGATACTTCTGTGTAACTTTTCCAATGTTCGGAGATGTGGGTTGGGCTATCATTTTACAGTATGATAGATAAAGTGTTCACATATCCGATATCACAAGCGTATAATAAAATAAATAAGATAAGTGCGACTTTGTTTATTTGCAGCTGTGTTGGCATGTTTGAGGGTGATAGTGTAGAGCTAGGTGCATCCTGTAATATGAACTGTGTAATTTTCAGACGCACTGCCCACCATTTCCTCTTCATGTGATATTTGGCCAGTTGTGATTATTTTGTGTAGAAAGATACATTTGTGATACCATCATGCTAATGTATGTGTGGCAAAGACAGTATGAGGGATAATGTGTGTTTTTCCACTGAAGGACACCACCCACTTTTGTAATGTATAATTTTGTAACGCAAGTAATACCAGCATGGTGGGAAAGCATTCTTAGAATATGTTGTTGTAATAGAACATTGAAAAATATTATAGTTTAGTGATGTGACTTCTTGTGTGATTTAGCAATATGCCCACTGTACAAAATCACAATTCTTTTTTTCCATTTTGCAGTGACTGTTAATGAACCATATGGAATTTTGAATGGAGATAGATATAGCTGTAACAGATGATTTTGTGTGAAGACTTTTTGAGGTTGAGAATGAGAAGAACTGCTGTGCATTCCTTGAGGTTTTGTCATGCAAATTTTATGTGGACAGAATTTTTACAGTGCCATTTGTGCACTACTTAATAATGTATGTTTGTGCAAGTTATTCCCATATTCAGGCAGCATTCAGTAGTATCAGCTATGACTGTCAGGAGAATTATAGCAGCATTGATGTGTACTACTGAAGTGTTTCCGTATCTACATGAATAAAATTTGGTAAGTAATCTGTATTAATCCCGTAACATTAGTGGAGATAACCAACCCATATTTCAGCTCTCAAAAGATCTAGCCTGATTTTTGTGTTTAGCATTTTATGAAGTATTGTCTAAAGGTTTTTATGTATTCTCGTTTTGAGAAGTTTAAGATTTCTAGTTTCAGTTCCAGGTCTGTCATGCAGGATACAGTTATAAACAGTAACAAAACTGGAAGACTTTATGTTTAGATTGTCATTATCTTGCAAAAAGTGTTCACTGCTGCAGTTGGCATTACAGTGATGTTATATTGTTCATCATAACCAGCCTCTGTGTATTTATTGATATTATTGATAGGGATATGTCATTGATTTATCCAGTCCTTATTGACATTACATAGGTTTCCATTTGTAATGTTAAAATATCTTACTCCAAACAGACCTGGATGCTAACTTATATAGTTATGTAAGATTTTGACTGTGGTCTGTGTTATTTGGAATCATTTATTTATTTTGAATTTGACCATTGTGAAGTGTTAAAAATAAAAATTAGAATGTTTTGGAACCTGATCCTTCCTCATGTTGTGGCAAAATGAGTAAGGGAATTCCTACTCAGCCGGTGCAAACAGGAAGAACTCTCAGGAGTATAGAGGTCGAGAGCATCTTTAGCAGTTAGGCCCAAATCAGTAGGTGCTTGCTTTAATGTTTTTTTTCCCCCAAGGATGGGCCAATCCTGTCCCTGAAGCATTTTGTTTTAATTTTTTGTGAAACATGGGTTGATGGATAAAGTTCAAAAAGTTGCTGATACTACATGGTAAACAATGTTTTGTGCATCACAAATTTGACTGTAGTTTAAGAAATGAAAGCCTGTTGAATATCATCATGTGTCACAATCTCTTGAATGGCCCTGTACTTGTATAGGTAAAAATAATATTCCAGGGGTTGGCATGCATATTCTGTTTGCTATCACAGGGGTTTGGTTGATGGGTAAAACATACTTAACAGGGAGTTTCACAGAAATTGGTTGACCATAGTCAGCAATTTGATTTTACTAGTTGAAACAGGAAACATTCAGATGCCTTCACAGGAATGCAAATTTCATATGTAGTTTTGATTTTGTTCTGTTACAGAGTGGCACTGGTAAATGTGTCAAGTGGAGGCCAGCAGAGGTGTTTGTAGTTCCACAGTCACATGTCCAGGATTGGGCAGTGATCGGTGTAGTAGGATGCAGGAGTCATAGTTCAGGGGTAATTTTTTTCTTCTCCTGCAGTTCCAAAGTTGGAAGTATATAGAAGTGTCCCCGTCAGTTCCATGAAGGCATATAAGAGGTGTAGAGATATAGCTGCACTCATTCTTAACCTTGACACTAGATGGAGGTGAGTGGTTAACTTCTACCTACACCACTTTTACATCGAGGAAGGAATTCCTTCATTCATTGAGTAGGAGGCTGGGGAGCTTAAGAGCCTGTCTTGAAGTTTTTAAGAAGAGAAAAATGTCCACCCCCATGAAGATCCGAACTCTGGACCGTCCATCCAATAGCCTAGTCACTATACAGACTGTGCTACACATATTCAAAAAATTCTGTGTACATTAAACATATAATTTTGGAATATTTCTTTTCAGGTAAAGATCACCACATAGTTACTGATAGTGGTCTAGCCACATGGTATTCTAGAAGCAGCTCATTTCAAATTTCAAATTTGTATTTGAGTACTGCTTGAAATCAGCAGCCATGGTACATCAAATTTTGATGAAAATCACGAAAGTGTTACATGTTAGAAATAAAGGTAGAGGACATTCATACTTTACTCAATATTGCCGGGGTGGTTACTTAAAGAAGGATGAAGAGTTGGGCAGTATATCAGAATATGTGGGAGAATGAGTAGTTTATTGAAAGTGTTGAGCTGAGAAGAGACTATTAGGGAGACCTAGGCATAGAAGAGAGGGTAATACTTAAACAGATATTGAAAAAAGTAATCTGCCAGAGAAGGGACTGAATCTTTATAGTATAGTGTCCTACGGTGGGATTTGTGAACACTGTAATGATTGTTGGGTTCTTTAACAGCAGGGAAGTTTTTGATCAGGTACAAAAGCAAGTGTTGAAGGCAGATGTTCTACTACAGACTTACCAATAATGCTGACAGTGCTACATAGTGTTAATTTTATTTAATGAGGAAGTGCTGATGGACAGAATCTCTGTCAATCAGTGCATATTGAAATGACAGATTTTAAAAGTTTCCATGTCAGAAGCAATGGACAGCAGGTAAACATGATGCAGTGGGATGGAACAACACAGTGAATTTTTCTTTCAACGTGGCGTTGTAGGCTGTTGTGGGAGCCCTGATGGGAAATGATAAAAATGCTAGATGCAGTAGACCATTTTAAAAGCTCAGCAGGTACAAAACCAGAATACTAGGCATATAGTATAATAAGTTGTCTGAAGAGGCAGTAATTCTGGTTAGTATTCAGTGGTGCCCAAGTTGAATCTTAGCCAGTGTACAGACTGTCTGACTTATGTTTTTCATGGTTTCGTTCAGTCCTTCCCTTTCAACACTAGGATAATACCTTAAACAATTCACAAGCAATTCCATCTGCATTTGTTCCCTATCATCCAATTATTGGATGCTTTTGTCTGAGTAACTGGCAGGATAATTGAATAAACTAAACAGTTTGTAATGGCACTGAATATTTTGATTTTGGTTTTAGAGAAATATGCTGCCCCAATCTTCAGGGTCCACCTGTGGATCTCAGTCAACACCTTCCATATTGTGTGCCTATTTAAGCTGACCACGTCTTTCCCTTTCATTTTGAACCTGACGATGGAGTCAGCATGTTCCCTTTACACACTTGTATCCACCACATTGACACATGTCACAACCCAGAAACTATAATGTGATTGCGAATAAATAATTAAAGAGTACAGATAGTGAAGAGTTTCTGTGCTGTTTGGTGTTCACTGCACACATAGACATAGGGATAAGGGTCTGTGATGTTTTGTAGTTGACTGGTCCATATGTATAGGTGATGTCCCTGTGGTAGTGGAATCCTGTTCAGTCCTACCAAACATGCTCTTTTCCACTTGTATGTCTTGTGTAGTCAAAGACTTCATCTTCAGTTCTGTTTGATATGGGAGTCACAGGTGACATCCTACATGAGCTCCATAATTAGAAGTTCAGAAGGTCAAGTCAGATCACCTTGGAAACAACTGGATGGGGTTACCATGGTCATTAATTTGCCATGGTGATATCCATCCAAAATTTGATGACTATGCCATCTTACCATGAATTAGCAAACAGTAACATGTGTTATGTTTGTGGTGATGAGCTGGCATAACTCAGTTACTATAGTAACTAGGCTATGGACTGGAGAACTGAGGAATCCTGGTTTGATTCTTGGCAGG
>Ga0131853_10005599_pt1 | contig 22665 bp, 9 predicted proteins | sample TergutLab28metaG_FD_92764 | JGI IMG/M metagenome (GOLD analysis project Ga0131853, IMG submission 92764) | Labiotermes labralis P1 segment gut microbial communities from Petit-Saut dam, French Guiana - Lab288 P1 (version 2) (version 2) | ecosystem: Host-associated > Arthropoda: Insects >...
AGTTCATGAAACAAAAGGCTATTTTGACCAACACTTTATTTGAAAACAACCCCAACTAACTGCGCCGCTTCTGTACAAAATTTAAGCGCCATATTCGTACATTTTCATCCCGCCATTGACACCCACGCCGCCGTGCGTAAGCGAAAGGCGGCGTGGGTTGTCTAGCCTAGTATTACCTAGACAACCCATGTACCGTGTACCATATTTCACACATACAGAAAGGATGATCGAAACTTTGAAAAAAGATACTCGCCACAGGCGATACCTATTGACAATAAATAATCCTAGTCCAGACTGGACACATGAAGCCATCCGCGCAGTCCTCAACAAAATGAACCTTAAATATTGGTGCATGGCAGATGAGCAAGGGCTTGAGGAACAGACACCACACACGCATTTGTATTTCGTAGCCGAGAAGTCCGCAGTCCGCTTCTCCACCGTCAAGGGTCTCTTCCCCACTGCTCACATAGAGCCAGCACAGGCAGATAGTGAGGAGTGCAGAGCATACGTCCAGAAGTCCGGCAAGTGGTCAGAGGACGAGAAAGCGGACACGGTGATCTTCGGCACATTTGAAGAATGGGGCGAGTTGCCAGAGGAACACCCAGGACACCGCACAGATTGGGATATAGCCTATCAGATGTTGGCAGATGGGAATGATGTACTGGACTTGATACGCTCCCAGCCTCACCTTATGCGCTATCGTTCCACTTTTGAGCAAGTCAAGCAAGAATTGACCGCCGAGAAGTTCCGCGACAAGTTCCGAACGCTGGAAGTGACCTATATCCAAGGTGCAACCGAGATGGGAAAGACACGGTATGTCATGGAAAAGTATGGCTATAAAAACGTTTGCCAGATCACAGGGTATCAGAATGGGTGCTTTGACAAGTACCAGTCCGAGGACATTTTGATCTTGGACGAGTTCGCTCATAGCTTCAAGATTCAAGACATGAATAATTTCCTTGACGGCTACCCGCTCATGTTACCCTGTCGCTATGCGAACAAAGTCGCTTGTTATACCAAGGTGTACATTATTAGTAACATACCGCTGGAATTGCAGTATCCTCTTGTTAGGATAGAGAACCCTGCCGTTTGGAATGCGTTCATTCGGCGTATACACAAGGTGCTGGTGTTCTTTTCCCTCGGTGAGTTTGACAGCTATTTCACGGCTGATTACCTAAATCCAGATCGGACACTCAACGGATGGACGGAAGTTGCAAAGGATGGGGGATGCCCTTTTAATGAAAAAGGTGGGGTGTAGCATGAACATTCCACCGATTACAAATATCGAAACTGCCCTCACCGTCTATTACAGCCACGCTGAATTAGGTAACGCAGAGATTAGAAAGCTATTCGGAAAACTATCGCCCACAACGGTGGCGAGGTTAAAGCGCATCGTCAAAGATCAGATGTGCGAACGTGACATAGCATCCTTTGGCTCTCACACAGTCAATACCGAGATTGCATACATGGTATGGGGTATTGATGTAGAAACGTTGGAGCGGCGTTTGCAAAAACTGCGAGAATTACAGCTAGAGCCAGTATCATAGCAAAATACGCACTTTGGCATTGCATCGCGTTGAAGTGCGTGTTATATTAAATGCACATGATAGCTGGCTTTTGGAAAGGTTAAAAAATAAAATGCCAGTATACAAAGTCAAAGATAAAAATGGTAAACTCGTCAAAAACAAAGACGGCATACAGAAGTATCGGGTCAGAGTGAATTATGCGTGTAAGGTCACCGGCGAAGAAAAGCAGTTGACGCGAGTTGCGTGGGGGCATGAAACGGCTCATAATATGGAACGTGCATTGACGCAGAAAATGAAAAACGGTGAACAAGTCAAAGCAAAGAAAATGACGGTACAGGAATTGTTTGATGAGTACATGGACTCGCGACAGCGCTCATGTCGTGAATCTACATTAGACAAAAACCGCCGTGAATATCGTTTGTATATTCAACCCACAATGGAAAATGCAATCGTTGAAAAGATCACAACAGCACAGTTTGAGAAATGGAAACGATGGGTTGAAAAGAAGGACTTAGCGTTACAAACGCGTCAACACGCATACCACTTGTTTCGTGCATTTTTGAATTACGGCGTGAAGATGGGCTACATCAAAGAAAACCGATTGAAACAAGTTGGAACGTTCAAAGATGCGCTGTATGTACAAAAAGAAATCGAATTTTACGAAGTGGACGAGTTCAAAACGTACATTGAAGTTGCACGGCAGCGGGCGGAAATGCGTGAGCGTGAACACGATGATTTGATGGACTGGGAATACTTTGTATTCTTCAATGTCATATTCTGGATGGGTTTACGCAAAGGTGAATGTCACGGCATTCGATGGTCAGATATTAAAAACGAATCAAAAATGAGCATTAGGCGAAGCATTGCCCAGAAGTTAAAAGGTGACGATAAAATTACGCCACCGAAGAATAAATCATCGTATCGTACATTGCAAATGCCCGCCGTGTTGATTGCAATTTTGAAAAAACACAAAGAACGTAAGATGCGGCTACACAATTTCAACGAGGATGATCTGATTTGTGGTGTTGGACGGAGCTTGCGAGATAGTACGGTTGATAGAAAAAATCGGCGTTATGCGGCGTTAGCAGGATTGACGAAGCGCATCACGATCCACGGATTCCGTCACTCCCATGTTTCACTACTCGTCAATGCAAACGTGCCGATTAAGGAAATTTCGCGCCGAGTGGGTCACGCAAAAATTGAAATCACACTTAACACATACGCTCACCTATACAAATCCTCTGAGCAAAATGCGATTGATGCCATGGACAAGATTATGTGTGTTCACGAGGTCACAGGGCTTGAAAAAATCGCATAAAAGCGTACACGGTCTGTACACGGTTGCCCTGTACAGCGAGGCAAAGCAGATGAAGCCCCAAATATGCAGATGTACGCAAAGCATTGAAATGTATAGAGTTTTGGATGTTGGTAGATGTTTACGGATTTAAGTGATGGCACAGAATCAAACCCGTTATCGTCCACCAAGCGACCCAAAGACGAACCGCTGCTTTTTTGTAGCGGTTTTTCTTTTTTGCGGGTACCCTTTCCATCCAAAAAACAGACCCCACACGGTTATGTGTGGGGTTCGTAGTATTCTATCTAGCGGATGCAATCATTCCCTCAAGTTTATCTCTATCCCACAGAATGATTCCTGTTCGTTCGGCTGTTTCTCTTGCGCCGTTCGTGAAATACTGATTTGTTAAAATGACTCCAATGTGGCGTTTATAAAATTCTTTACCTGAATATATCTCTTGCACAGCTTTATTCCCTACATTGCCGGTTTGTCGCTTGCACTGAATTGCGTATGTAATGCCGTCTTTTGAGGCGAGTATATCGACGCCGAAGTCCCCGCTTCCACTTGTGACCTTCACATCTGTGAAGCCGCCCTTTTTGAGCAGTCCTGCACAATATCGCTCGAATTCGTGGCCGTCCATTTCATCAAAGTATTTCCGGGAATCTACCGCAGGGACTTGTTCTGTTTGAGTATCGCAAATCTCTAAATCCTTTTTGGCCTCCGTTTTTAGTTGCTCTACTAATTTGGTATTGTGTTGCGACATTTGCGGATAATGTTTTGAGATAGCATCGAAATTCCGCTTGTACGCCTTTACCTTTTCTTGAACTGTGTCGGCGCGATATATTTCTTTTTGCACTTCAACATACCACTTGTTGATAAATTCCTCCGTGGCACCGTTCTGTGCATTTAAAATATCCACTAGCCCTTCACTCATATCAGAAGAACTAAGACTTCCTGTTATGGAAATAAGAAATTTGCATTTTTCTATCAAATCATCGTATCCGTCGAAAAATACAAGAGGGTCTTTTGTTGTGGCTATTTTTTGTGTCAGCCTTTCTATTTCAAGCGCTATTCGCCCGGGTATTCCTTGTGCCGCTGGATTATTCGGTATTTTATTTTGCTTTCCAAACGCAACTGCTATTAGCCAAATAACACCTATCACTATTCCCACTACTCCAAACACTAGCAAAAGCCCGTCCATAACCAACTGCCCCCTTTGTGTGCAAGTTTCGACAAATTCATTATAACATAGTATTTCACGCTTTCAAAGGACAACGGTCAAGAACGTATAGCCCTCCGCCTGACTGGCAGGCAGATATAACACACTAGACTTTGCTACGCAAAATCGTGTGCCAAAAACGAGGATTTCCTCGGTTCACGCATGGTTGCGCCTGTTCCACCACGAATATATCAAGATGAACCGCTACTATTTTAGTAGCGGTTCATCTTGTGTTGGGTGTACTTATCATACTGTTCATGCTTGCTGGCGGGGTTGCAGCAGAACACCTCCCAAGAACGCATTCGTTCTGTTCGATCCCAATCTGGTACAATAAAAGCAGAGAATACCCCATCCCGCCTTTTCTCACACAAAACACGAGAAAAAGCGAGTCAAAAATAAAGTCGGAACAAAAAATAGGTGAAACACATAGAAAAACTCGAAAAATCAACTAAAACAGAACTTCAAAAAGAGAAATCATCAAAAACGCTACGCAAAACAGGTGCAAAGAGGTACAAAAAGGGATCTTTACAGCATCCTTTTCCCCCATTTCGGGCAAAAAAGAAAGCAAGAATTTATTGTGTTGCAGTCTACTCTCCCACCTACAATATCTCAATCCCGAAAATTCGTTGCCAGCGGGTGCCGATTACGATCATGTTGCCGAATACTGCGGGTGAGGCCTCAATCGTGCCGTATAGTTGGAGGGTGTAGACGATTTCGCCGCTTATACCCCGGATCAGGTGCATGCGGCCTTGCTGATCGGCTAGGATTAGGTAGCTTCTGCCGTCTGGTGTGTAGACAGCTACGGGCGAGCTCCAAGCGTAGTAGCGCATGACGAGTTCCCAGACAACATCTCCAGTCTCTCGGTCAAAAGCAATCAGCAAGTTGTTACCACCCACGCCGATGGGTTTTGCAATGGAAAAGATGACCAGATCGGAGATATCTTCCTTTCCAAGGACAGGTGTCCCCATTACGCCGCCGTTTACATTGGGGTTGTGTTGGCAGAGATAGGCATGTTCCCAAAGTACAGCACCGTTTGCCGCGTCCAGCTTGCGGACCGTAGCATAGCCGCCCGGCCCCTGTAAATCCACAGAGGTCCCGGTGTAGATGACCAGTCGCTCGTGCTCCTCTTCCCAGTCGAGGACAAGGGTTGCATCGGTGTCGTCTCCTGCGTCGAAGACCCAGATCGGTTCGAAGGTTCGCAGGTCTACGCACTGTATGAGGCCGCTGTTGTCTGCGAAGAAGAGGTAGTGTCCAAATGCGGCGGGTGAGTTCTCGATGCCGTAGAGCTCCCTGTGAGGATCTGTGACGAAGCGGTAGCGTGAGATTACGGGGTTGATGGAGATGGTGCCTGCTGATCGATCAAACACAGTGTTTAGCAAAACGTTGTACACCACGCCGTTTTCGCCGCATAGGATCATACGGTCACTTGCCCCGTCGATGAGGGGGTTTGAGTCGAAGGCAGGCCAATCACGTGGGGCAAAGGAGTCGCTGCCGTCTAGGAAATACAGCTCGGAGCCGTCAATGAGGGAGAAGATATAATAGCCAAATCGTCCGCCGGTCATCAAGTCGCCTTGGCCTACATATAAAATTGGATACCCGCGGGGATCAATCACCACGCCGCCCTTCATCACCTCGCCGTTTAAGGAGATGCGATCCCTAGTGGGTTGGCCGGTCTCTAAGTCGAAGAAGTAGATGAATCCGTCCATGGCGGCTTGGATGACCTCAATCAAGCCCTCTCGCTCTCTCATATTGGGATGAAGATTCATCATCTGCTGGACTTCCATGTCCCACTGTACAATGACGGGTTGCCCCGGCCAGCCTACACCTGTCCACACCTCTTGTCCGGAGCCGCCCGGAGCCGTCCTCCGTGCCTGTCCGGTCCCGAGTTCGTAGCGTATGACGAGGCGCTCTTCCGTGATATTGGCAGTGCCCCATGCGGCACTGTTTCGGAAGTTGTTGCCTCGGAATGTGGTGATGCCGGCAACATTTGTGTAGTCTTCCGGCATACCGAAGTGGACTTCTCCCAGTCCGCCGACGATGTCTGTGTCCCACTGGAAGCCTAAGCTTGTACGCGGGTCAGTCTCTGGCAGGCTGTGGGGATGGAAGCGCTCCCAAGGATTTTGCCTCACTTCCGGCTCTGTGGGTGCAATCTCTGTGGATGTATATGTGGGATCATCTGTAGAGCGGTTTCGGAAAAACTGGAATAGAAGTAGAGTTAAGGCGATTGGGAGCAAACAGATCAGCAAAAAGATGGCTCTGCGTATCATCCGCCGCCGCGCACGTAGCTTTCTGCGCCGTCTGATCTCGGCTCTGCTTAATTGCCGCCTTGGTTGTGGTCTTGGCTCGTAATCCATATCTTGCGATTCCTTATCTGTATGGTCTTGTGGTTTTTACTATTATAGCATATTTGACGGCTTGTGCTGCTCAAAGTTCCGTGGAATACACTTATCTTTCTCATCCCTCATCTGGGTGCATCACTCTTTGTATAGTGCTTACAGGCAGGCGTTTGGGTTTCTCTCTTTTTTATCCGCGGATACACACAGTGACCATAATGAATAGCGTGATAAGATTTTCCACGCTTAATATAATGCAAGCGAAAATATTTGCATGTTTGGCAGATTTTTGTTTGTTTCATAGAATCAGCTCATCTCTGTTATGATTTGTCTTCGCCATCTTTCGATCAGGCTAACGCAATCATAGCAATCTATCAGCAGAGATGTATACGCGCTTGCGTATTTCATAAAGAGATCCGAACTCTTCTCTTTTGGATGGAGTTCGGATCTCTTTTCTATATTGAAAATATTCTATCGAATTGACTCTAAAAGTACCATGGTTGCTTCTCGCAGAAGCAGTATTTCTTCTTCATCGACCGCGCGATCATAGAATCTTCCCGGGAAGTGCAAAGCCATGTCAAGCATTTCCTTGAAATTATGGATTGCTTCGTCCTTTTTTTCCCGGGACTTGTTGGATTTTAAGATATCGAGCATTTCTTTTCCCAGATCATAAATCCAAGGAAAGTTTTCTCTAAACAGTGAAAGAGCAACGAGAAAACTGTAGCTATTCCCATTCTCTCTCCTACTAAAACGCATTAATTCTTCCAGCATCATCGGATGAAGCTTGCGCCGTCTGCGTAGGTCTTTTTCAGCGCGGATATTCTGATCGGATATAAGCTCAAGCTTTTCGACAACTTTGTCTAACATTTCAGTTGTATGATTTTCCGGATTCCTTATCAGTTTTTGATTGTCTCTTGAAAGCGCGAGAATTTCCTCTAATATCTGGGAAGTTTTCTCTGATGCTGTATGATCGGAAGTTTTACTTTCTTCTACGCTTATATTTGCTTCGTCTAATTCATATGCATCAAGCCGATATTCACTTGCTGCATTCATCGTGTCAATCAGCTTTTTTACCTCATTTTTAGAAAATGAAGTGGCTTGAAATTGCAAAAGCGGACTATTTGACAAATCGGACGGCTCGAGGTCAAACAGGAGGGGAACGACAAAAGTTTTGTCTATAGTCTTCGACAACGCGCCTGCCTCAAATAGTAGCCATGGTTCTTGGAAATTATCCTTTGTTACACAAAGAATGCCAAAGTTAGAATCTTGTAGCTCTTTTGCAATGTCAGCACTCCACCGCGCTCCTTTCGGGATATCTTGGGAGGAAACGAAAGGTTCAACGGATTGGATGACATGCTTAATCCATTTTTTAAGGACCTCCGCGATTTTATTGCTTCGGTCACCCGACCAGCTAATAAATACTTTCATGGCATTCACCTTTCTTCTATCACTGTACATCGTATCATCCATCTTCATTTTAACATGTTTATTCTCAAGTTGCCAACTATAATAAAAAACCGAACTCCTTCCTTTTTCGGAATGAGTTCGGTTTTTCTTTATATACACGCGCTTATTTCTCTTCTACTTCTTCTTTCTTCTCAATCGCACTAGGCAATACAACATTCAGGATAATCCCAAGGATAACCGCAATCGCTACGCCGAGGCGGTCGATTGGGATGCTTGTGCCGCCTATGGTGAAGGTGATGGCAGGGCCGAAGCGAAGTCCTAGGCCGGTTACCAGCATGACCGCAACGATGATGCAGTTTTTCATGTCCGCTAGGTTGACTTGGTCGTCTACCAAGTTTCGGATACCGACAGCGGCAATCATGCCGTATAGGATGAAGGACGCGCCGCCGATGATGGCGGGCGGAACGGAGTAGACGACTGAGGCAAAGAGGGGTGAAAAGCCCAGTACCGCTGCGTAGATCGCCGCAAACTGTAAGACTCTTGGGTCGAAGATTTTCGTTAGGGTGACAACGCCCACATTTTCGGAATACGTGGTGGTAGCCGGACCACCGATGGCGCCTGCGAAGATTGTGGCAAGTCCATCCCCTGTGAGGGTGCGGACGAGACCCGGGTCTGTGATATAGTCTTTGCCGGATAGGCGCTTTAGGATTACCATGTCTCCGATATGCTCCGCAATAGTTGCGAGGGCGAAGGGGAGCATGATTAAGACCGTTACAAGACTAAAACGAGGTACCATGAAGGGCGGGAGTCCAACGATGCCGCTTCCTGCTGTGCCGAATACGAGGATGGGTGTGCCGTCTGGATTGGACATTCCAAAGGCGAAGTGCATGATGAGGGCAATAATATATGCCCCGCCGATTCCGAGTAGGATTGGGATAATCTTTGCCATTCCTTTTCCCCAGACAGCGAAGCATATGATGATCACTAAAGTCAGTATTGCTAAAAATAGATTGTTTGCAGATTGGCTGATTGCAAATGGAGCCAGCATCACACCGATCAAGATGACAGTTGGAGCTGTGACCACTGTGGGCAGGTACTTCATGAAGGTTTTGACTCCCACCAGTTTGACCAGACCCGCTAAGAGCAAATAGAGAAAACCGGCAACCATGATCCCCCCGGTAGCATATGCCAATTTTTCCTGCTGGGTCATCGCTTCCCCTGCGAAGACGCCGATCTCTGGGTTTGTGATCAGCCCGATCCCAACGAGGAACGCGAAACTGGAGCCGAGGAAGACGGGCACCTTTCCTTTTGAGACGAAGTGAAAGATCAGGGTACCAACACCGGCTGCGACCAGCGTTACTTGGACAGAGAGCCCGCTGATGAGAGGAACTAGGATCGTCGCTCCGAACATCGCGAAGAGATGCTGGAGCCCCATAAGCGCTCTGCGTCCGTTTGACAGATTTGTTTCCATTACACACATTCTCCTTCCATTTTTTGAAGTCTTCTAAGCCATCCATGATTATACCAACAGCTTGTCGAAAAAGCAATCGTCTTGTCTGAGAATCTTTAAAAAAGGAACCCTCACCAGTTCATGGTGAGGGTTCCTTTTTACTATTTGGGAATGTAGAACAATTGTTGAGGCTTCCTTATACGGATGGTTCTGCGTCTAAAGCTACTTCAACTGCTGCATTCCGCTCGATCTGTGCTGTCTCTACTTGCTGGATTTCAATTGCGCGAAGGATGTTATTTGGATTCGCGTTTGGTCCTTCGAGCACTGTCCAGTCAATGTGTCTCACGATTCTTGTCCAGCGGACAGCAACCCAGTCACCGGCAGTGGGGTTATCGAGTATATTGTACTCAATTGTGTGCCCTGCCATTACCATGTTTAGGTAATGCGGTGATGTAGCAGGTAGATCTGACCATGACCTTCTGAGTGCGCCGGTGTTGATTAGGTCGTTTCTGTTCTCTACAACACGCTCTGTTACAGCACGGTTGACGAGTTCTGCTACAGATGCACGTGTGATCGGTGCGTCTAGTCTCGCAGCATTGCCGCTGAAGCCTGTGATCAAGTTTGCTTCTTCTAGCGCTACTGCGTAGACTTCTGCCCAGTGACCAGTGGCTACACTGATGGTATCACTATCTACCATACGGTTGAAGCGAGCTAACATTGCAAAGAACTCTCCGTTTGTGACGCTTCTGTTCGGTGCGAATGTGGTAGCTGACACACCGCGGATAACGTCAAGGCGCGTCATTGTGGAGATCGCATTGTTGAACCAGTTCGCGGTTTGCACGTCTGCAAAATTATTGCTTGTGCTCCACGTGGTTGGCAATGCACGGAACTCGTCATCAATGAGACGGAAGAAGATCGTTGCAGCTTCCGCACGAGTGAGTGCCTCTTGCGGACGCATTGTGCCATCTGGGAACCCGATTAGGAAGGCACGGTGTTGCGTTGGAAGAGATGTTGGCTCCCACTGAGCAGTGTAAGTTCTGTTGCCTATGCTGTTTCTGAGATGTGTTACAAAGGCTTCGTTTCTTTGGAAACGTGTGTCATTGCCTGACGGTGCAGTCTCCAACCAACCAACAAACTCATAAGCTAGACGTGTTGGGTTTGCTGGGATATTGGTAAGTGCAATACCATAGGTCGGCGCTAAGTTGTCTGCGATTCCGATTGAATGTACTACGTTCGCAGTATTGTTGTTGATGTTACCACCGTTTAGGTTGAAGGTAATCGTACGAGTTGTGCTCCATTGTGCGGTGAACACTCTGTTGCCTACGCTGTTTCTGATGTAGGTTACAAACGCTTCACTTCTATCCCAGTGTACTTGGCTGCCTTCTGGCGTTGTCTCTAGCCAACCTAAGAAGAATTGACCGGTGCGTGCTGGGTTTGCTGGGAGATCAGTCAAGGCGATGCCAAAGTTCGGCGCTACGTTCTGTGCTGCTGTGATTGTGTGTACGACGTTCGTTGTGACGTTGTTGATGTTACCGCCGTTTAGGTCGAAGGTAATCGTACGCTCTGTCGCCCATTGTGCCACGAAGGTTCTGCTTCCTGTGGTGCCATTGATGTGAGTTACAAAAGCGGCATTTCTTTCGAAGCGCGGTGCATTCGCTGCTGTAGTCACTTCTTGTTCTAGCCAACCCATGAAGATCTGGCCTTCGCGTACTGGGTTTGCTGGAATGTTATCAAGCGCCATGCTTCCGCCCGCTGGAATCGTGTGTGTCACATTTGCTTGGGAACCCGCGATGTTACCGCCGTTTAAATTGAATGTGATTATACGAGCATCGGTTCCGATCGGTGGTGTGAAGGTTACAGTAATATAACCGTCTGCATCCGGTTGGCCAATCACATATGTCCAATCATCTGGCAGATCGCCGATCTCAATGTTATCTCTGTCTGTTCCCGGTGGGAATGTGACTGTGATGTTGCCTGTGTCTGTTGGACGATCGCCATTTACGACTGTGTTGTCTGGTCTGTTTGTGATGTCTACTGAGCGATCATCGTCTACATCAATGATGATTGGGTCGCCACTAGGACCTGGAGGTGTGATGACTACGATTACTTCACCGGTCTCTAGACATACAGTAGGTGGTGTGTGTGTCCAACCTGGAGGTACATTTACTGTAATGTCGACCGGAGGTGTTCCCGGTGGGAATGTGACAGTGATGTCGCCTTCTGTATCTGGGCCATAGTTGTCAACCTCTGTGCCGCCCGGTCTGTTTGTGATTGTTACATCACGATCCGGCGTTACAGTGACGGTGATTGGTGGACGTTGGCCTAGGTTGTTGATCCACTGGGCTATTGATGTGAAGTTCGCAGTCACTTCGCCTGTCGGTTGTACTGGGAGCCATCTGTCGAAGTTGAATCCGTCTGTTGAAACTACACGTACAGGCAGTGGGAAGTTAATGAGGTTCCATGGTGTATTGAGTTCTACTGTCCGTGTGAGCAGTAGACCGTCTGCTGAACGTGTCCATTCTCCTGGCAGATTTACACCATTGAATGTACCGCCGTTGCCGGCATTTAGGGTGATTGTACGAGTCTCCGCTGTTGGGCTTGACATCCACTGAGCTGTCGTTGTGAAGTCAGCATTTACAAGACCTGTTAGTTGGGCTGGGAGCCATACATTGAATCTAATGTTGTCTTCCGCTACACGTACTGGAAGCGGGAAGATGATGCTTGCCCATGGTGTACCGACCGGTACTGTACGGGTGAGCTGCATACCATTTGCTGAACGTGTCCAGCCTGTTGGTACGTCTGTTGGGAATATGCCGCCGTTGCCAGCGTTTAGGGTGATTAGGTGGTTACCGCCGTTGCCGTCGTCATCCCACTGGGCTGTGGATTCGAAATCAGCGGTGATATTGCCTGTGGTTGGACGCACTGGATCCCAGCCGTCGAAGTCATAGTCTTCGTGAACTGGCTCTGGGAAGGTGATGCCCGCCCATGGGGTACCTGTTAGCACTGTACGGTAGATGTAGGAATCATCTGCTGCACGTGTCCACTCTGCTGGGATAGTTACGTCCTCAAATGTACCGCCGTCTGCATATAGCGTAATTGTGTGGGTATCGCCACCTCCGCCGTTGCCGTCCCACTGGGCTGTGGACACAAATCTAGCAGTGATGTTGCCTGTTGTTGGTTGCGTTGGGAGCCAGCCATCAAAGTCATCGTCATCTGTTGCCACTGGCTCTGGGAATTCGATGGTGTTCCATGCTGTGCCTGATTCTACTAGGCCGGCAATATAGGAACCATTTGCCGCACGGATCCACTCGATTGGTGCTGTTGGTGCAGTTGTCGGCCATGTGCCGCCGTCACCTGCGTATAGAACAATCTCAACATAAGGCGCTGGTGGCGTCCATAGTGCTGTGGAATCGAAGTCTTCAACCACTGTGCCTGTTGGTCTATCAAGTGTCCAACCTGCCCGTACGAAGCCTTCTGGCGCTAGACGTACCGGTAGCGGGAAGTCGATGAGATTCCATGCTGTACCTGCTGTCACTGTCCGTGTGACTACTGTCCCGTCTGCTGAACGTGTCCATTCGGCTGGTACGTCTGTCGGGAATGTACCGCCGGTACCTGCGCGTAGGGTAATAGTGTGCGTTGCACCATTCGGCTCTGACCGCCACTGTGCTGTGGCTTCAAAGTCAGCGTCTACAACACCTGTTGGCCTTGCTTCATCCCATGTGTTAAACACAAAGGCATCTGTTACTGCACGTACAGGTAGTGTGAACTGGATTGTATCCCATGCTGTACCTGTTGGTACTACGCGGAAGATGTAGGAACCATCTGCTGCACGGGTCCAACCTGCTGGTGCGGGTGCATTGAACATACCGCCGATGCCTGCATGCAGGGCGATCAGGTGGTTGTTTTCACCATCTGGAGTCCAGCGAGCTGTGGATGTGAAGTTCTCCTCCACATTGCCTGTTGGTTGTACTGGGTTCCATGTATCAGGCGCTGCAACTAGTACAAGGCCGTCTGCTGGAACTAGACGCACTGGCTCTGGGAAGGTGATGCTCGCCCATGGTGTACCAACTGGTACGGTGCGGGTGATTTGCACACCGTTTGCTGAACGTTCCCAACCCTCTACAGTTGCCGGCCATGTGCCGCCGATGCCTGCATTTAGGGTGATTAGGCGAGTCTCGCCATTGCCTTCGTCATCCCACTGAGCTGTGGATTCGAAGTTAGCGGTAATGTTGCCTGTTTCTGGGTGCGCTGGATCCCAACCGTCAAAGTCATAGTCTTCATGTGTTGGCTCTGGGAAGGTGATCGTATCCCATGGTGTACCAACATCTACTGTGAGGGTGATGTATGAGTTATCTGTTGCACGGGTCCATCCCTCTGGAAGCGTTACGCCCTCGAATGTGCCGCCATCTGCATGTAGCCTAATCGTGCGGGTATCTCCGTATGGGTCTTCATCCCACTGCGCTGTGGATTCGAAGTTAGCAGTGATGTTGCCTGTTTCTGGCTGTGCTGGAAGCCAGCTAACAAATACATAGCCATCTGTTACGTCTACACGCACTGGCTCTGGGAAGTCAATGTCCGCCCATGGTGTGCCTGTTGCTACTGCACTCCAGATGTATGAATTATCTGCTCCGCGGGTCCAACCTGTTGGTGCTGTTGCGTATGTACCGCCGTCACCTGCGTCTAGGACGATTAGGTGGAAGCCCTCACGTTCCCATTGAGCGGTGGATGCGAAGTCATCGGTTACATTGGCTGTTGGTTGTACTGGGTTCCATGTGCCAGGAGCTGCAACTAATGTAAAGCCGTCTGCTGGATTTTGTCGTATTGGTGTCGGGAAGGTGATGCTCGCCCATGGTGCACCAAGATCTACTGTGCGGGTGATTTGCATACCGTCTTCTGAACGTTCCCAACCCTCTACAGTTGTCGGCCATGTGCCGCCGATGCCTGCATTTAGAGTGACTAGGCGGGTTTCGCCCGGTTCTGGATCGTCATCCCACTGAGCTGTGGATTCGAAGTTGGCAGTGATGTTGCCTGTTGCTGGTTGCGCTGGAAGCCAGCCATCAAACTCATAGCCATCTGTTACGTCTACACGCACTGGCTCTGGGAAGTCAATGTCCGCCCATGCTGTGCCTGTTGCTACTGCACACCAGATATATGAATTATCTGCTCCGCGAGTCCAAGCTGTTGGTTCTGTTGCGTATGTACCGCCGTCACCTGCGTCTAGGACGATCATGTGGAAACCGTCACGGTCCCACTGGGCGGTAGATTCGAAGTCAGCCTCCACGCCGCCTGTTGTTGGCTGCGCTGGGTCCCAACCGTCAAAGTCAAAGTCATCTGCTGGATTCACACGTACTGGCTCTGGGAAGTCGATGGTGCTCCATGCTGTACCATTCGCCACTGTGCGTGTGAGCTGCATACCATTTGCTGAACGGCTCCATCCCTCTGGCAAGGTTATGCCATTGAATGTACCGCCTATGCCAGCATTTAGGGTGATCGTGCGATTCGGTCCTGGTGCACGCCACAAAGCTGTTGATGTGAAGTCTTCTGTGCCCACATCGCCTGTTGGTCTTTCTGGGTTCCAACCATTACGCGCATGCCCATCTTCTGGGTTTACACGTACTGGCTCTGGGAAGTCGATGGTATCCCATGCTGTGCCTTGTAACGCTGTCCGGGTGATGGATGAATAATCTGTTGCAGCTGTCCATCCCTCTGGGAGAGTTACGCCCTCAAATGTGCCGCCGTCACCTGCATTTAAGGTGATAGTGCGGCTATGCCCGATCACGATGGTAGTCGTGCTGTGCACAACGGGGATCGGCGTATTTGTTAGGATCCAGTTGTTTTGGTTGCCTTCGGGTCTATGTGTAGTTGAAACCGTACCTACGGTTCCGACCGGCGCATCCGCAGGAAGCAACACACGAACTGTAATGGAGCCGGTGATCGGTCCACCGAACGCACCATGATCCCACATCAAAACTGTTTGATGCGGAAATTGTCTGAATTGGATCGGAGCTGCTGCCCATCCTGTCTGACCAACAATCGTTGGTGCCGCTGGTGAGGCCGGCAGGGTCACCGGATTCGCGTCATTTGTTGAAGTAGTCACGATGTCCATCTGTGTGACTTGTTTCGCTTCTCCGGCTGGGCCTGCGAAGTGGAATATCACGTCCACATGAGGTGTGCCGGGCGCAACAACTACTTCGTTTTCAGACGACCACACAAAGTCTGTGCTGAGTGGCTGTATACCCAAACCTTGTGCTTGCATTACGCCCTGTGTCGCCTGTGCAACGGCTTGCATCGCCTGCTCTAGCCGATTGGGCGGCGCTATGGCCGTAGCCGCCGGCGCAAAGGCCGATAGCACCAGTGCCACTAGCAGTATGATTGCCAATACTCTTTTTTTCATAAGATGTTCTCCTTTTGAGGGCTGTAATGCCAGTCTCAAGTCCTACATGAATTGCCTAAATCACTGTTTTACTAGATGGAGCTTTGGGGACGAAAGCAGGGCTCTCGTCCCCTTTGTTGATTTCTTACTGTTGGCCTAGAACTGCAAAGAAGTGTCGAATTTCCAGTGTCCGGTCAAATAGGTATTGATTGATTCGTAGTACGTCTGCTGAGGTCACGATCCGGTTTTCCGGTACAGTTACATTCGCTGCTCTCAGGTTGATTGGATTGTTGAAGTGCGGGTTCTGCAAGGTTCCATCGAATATCCACTGGTTGATGAGGAGAACGTCTGCTGAGTCTACTACATCATTATCATCCGCGTCGCCCCAGAGGGAGAAGATTGCGGTGAATGGAATCACAGTGCCGTTTCCGTAAGTCACAAAGTCTGCTTCTGAGAAGACGAAGGTTGTTTCATCAGATAGATCCCAACCTGTTGTACCTACCATTGGTCTTCTGCGGGTATCGAATCCGCGGTTTGCTTCGCCATAGTCTAGTGCGACATTATCAAACCATCCCCATAGTGCCCAACCTTGTACGAGTGTTCCTGGGTCGGAAAGACTTGGCCCCGGTGTTCCTGTGGAGAGTCTATCTCCGAAGTCGTAGATGTATTCGTGGACTACTGATGCTTCCCAGTCAATTGGTACACCTGGTGTAACCGGGATGCGGAGGTAAGCAGTTGCGCTTGGATCTGCTACAACGGTGCTGTTGTTGTCACCGTCAAAGCGGAACTCTAGGAAGAATCTTTCCCACTGTGCGTAGAATACGCGTGGGCCATCATAGGTGATCGGGTCGCCTGCTACGAGTGGAGTGCCACCTGTCGGTGTAGTACCCCAGTTTAAGAAGTCAAGGTTGAGCGGATGTGTTAGTGCGCCTACTGGCTCTTGGAGTGAGCCGAAGAATACTGCTTCATCATGTAGATCCGCTAGAATTACTTGACGCTCATTACCGCCAACTAGACCGGTGTTGCCATAGAAACCGATTGCGATGTAGTTCGGGTAAACCTCAGGGCCTGGACCCCATTGTGCATATACTCTGCGATATTGTGGGTGGAGCAATGGAGCAAGTGCATTATCCCATGAATGATCATCTGCGATGATGCCGGTGCTACCATTGCGTGTAAAGGACCAGCCGAGGAATCTCAAGCCAAGCACATGGTCTGGACGTACAACTACTGGGTTTGTGTCCAAGTTGCCGAAGGTTGAAGTACCGAGGATGACATATGCTTCTACTTCCTGTACATCAGTAGTCAAGTTGTTGCTCACGAATACCATTGGTACAGGGTGACGTGGATCCTCTTCATCTGGATCCCATTGTGCGTATACGATGCGTGGGCTAGTCTCTGTCCATGTGGTGGTTGGTGCAATGATGCCAGTACTGTTGTCTTCGCTGGCTGACCAACCGAGGAATAAGTAGCCGTCAGGGTGACGAGGTGTCACAACGCGTGGGTTTGTTGTTAGATTTCCAAAGGTCGAGGTGTCGTCTGCACAGATTAGGACGGTTACAACCTGATTCTCAGGCGCACCACCATTACCGACAAACCACATTGGGATGCTGTTGCTTTCCCACTGTGCCCAGAACTCACGTTGACCGTGGAAGGTCAATGGTCTGCCTGCTACTAACTCTTCGCCGTCAACCGGAGCTGTGAACCAGCCTAGGAATGTATAGCCGTAACGAGTTGGCGTGTATGGTTGCTCTACGAGATAAGTCATGAAGGTAGAAGTGGCTGTCAACTCTGCTAGGATTGGCTGACGAGCTGGTGAACCGCCGTTACCGTGGAAGGCGACTTCTACATACTCTGGGAAGATGTCTGGGCCTGGACCCCATTGCGCCCATACTGTGCGATAGCTATTGTTGAATGCGATGTTGCTCCAGTTTGTATTGGCCCCAATGATTGGGCTGCCTGGCGCTTGATCACGTGACCAGCCAAGGAATCTGTAGCCGCTTGGATGCTCCGGACGTACAACTACTGGGTTTGTGTCCAAAGTGCCGAAGGTCATGCCTTGTGTGACAAATACCATAACCGCTTGGTCATCAGCTGCGTTACCGGTGTTGCCGCGGAAGTTCATCGGTACCTCTGTACGTGGATCATCGCCGTCTGGATCCCACTGTGCGTATACAATACGTGGGCTTTCATCCGTCCATACGGTTCCCGGAGGAATGATGCCACTGCTTCCGTCTTGAGTGGTTGACCAACCGAGGAATTCGTAACGGTTCGGATGAAGCGGTGTTACAACGCGTGGATATGCTTGCAGTGTAGCGAAGGTTACGCCTTCACCTACTTGAACAGTTACAACTTGTTCTGCAGGATTACCGCCGTTACCGACGAACCACATTGCCATTGACTCTGTGTCGCCTTCCCAACGTGCTCTGAATACACGTGGGCTAATGAAGGTGAATGGATCGATATCTTCAAAGTTTAGACCGCAATCGCTGTACCAGCCGAGGAAGTCGTAATTAGTACGTGTTACACCAACTGGTTGTGAAACAAGAGTGTACACAACATTCGGACTTGTTCCCTGTGGATTCGCAACGATCGCTTGATGATCAGGGCCGCCAGTGTTGCCGTTGCCGTAGAAGGCGATTGTGATCGGCGGATATGTTCTTGGAACTGCTTGCCACTGTGCCCATACTGTGTGATACGCTGGGTCAGTCACTGCTGGCAACCATAGGGTGTTCGGTGGAATGATGTCGCCGTCTTGTGTGAGCGACCAGCCGAGGAAGGTATGACCATCCCGTGTTGGCTCCATAACCACTGGGTTTGTATCTAGAGTAGCAAAGGTCGTTGTTGCGCGAATGAACGCTGTTACTTCTTGGTCTACTGGGTTACCGCCGTTACCCATGAAGTTCATCTCTACTTCGAAGGGTCGAGTTGTTGGGTCGCCCCATACTGCGAACACGGTATTGTTTGTTAGAGTTGCTGCCGCTGCCGCATTCCATACTGTGTCTGCTGCAATGATATCCGCTGGCAAGGCGTCTGCTGTACGTGCCCAGCCGAGGAATGCATAGTTGTTTGGATGCTGTGGTGTCACAACACGTGGCGTTGTGCCGCTTGCTACCATTTCGCCAAAGAGTACGCCTGAACCAATTTGAGCCATTACTGGTTGCAGGTCCGGCAAACCGGCGTTACCGTCGAAGATCATCGGGACGGGTGTTGTGTCAGTGCGCCAGCTTGCGAAGAATACGCGTGGACTGATGAAAGTGAACGGATCAATATCTTCGAAGTTTATGCCGCACTCACTGTACCAGCCTAAGAAGATGTGGTGTGTACGCTCTGGATCTACTGGGCCTGGCGCAGGGATGACATACTCAGTGCTGATCCCTTGACGCTCTGCTACGATCGCTTGATGTGTCGGCGTACCGCCGTTGCCGTAAAATGCCAGCGTGATATAGTCTGGCAGATCTGGTAGGCCTGGCTCCCACTGTGCGTATACTGTGTTTGGACTATCAGTATCCCATGGTGTGTTAGGGGCAATGATTGTACCGCCAGTTTGGGTCGTGGACCAACCGATGAAGTTGAAGCCATTCCGTGTTGGTTCCATAACTACTGGATTCGTATCTAGGGTGCCAAAGGTTGTTGTCGGACGAATTGTAGCAACTACTGTTTGATCTACCGGGTTACCGCCGTTACCCATGAAGTTCATCGTGAGTGTAGGCAGTGGAGGTGTTGGCTCACCCCATACCGCAAACACGGTGTTGTTCGTTAGGGCTGCAACTGCCGCTGCATCCCAAATTGTCGTTGGCGTGATAACATCTGCCGGCAAGGCGTCTGCTGTACGTGCCCAGCCGAGGAATTCATAGTTGTTTACATGTGTTGGGATCACGACACGTGGTGTCGTCTCCAATGTACCGAACTGGATCGCCGGGCCTACTTGAGCCATTACCGGCTGGAGTGCTGGTAGACCGCCGTTGGCGTCGAAGATCATTGGAACAGGCGCTCCGTCTGCGCGCCATCTTGCAAAGAATACACGTGGGCTATCATAGCGGAATGGATCTATGTTATCTAGATTTACGCCGCCGACCAATGCGCTATACCAACCTAGGAAGGTATGGTTATCACGTGTTACTGCTTCTATATCTGCCATGTGTAGTTCATACTCTGGACCGTCGTCTACACGATCCGCTGCGATGACTTGACGTGCTGGACCGGTGGTATTGTTGTTACCGTAGAAGGCAATTGCGATGACTTCTGGGTAAATTCGTCCGCCTGGCTCGTTATCCCACTGGGCCCATACGGTACGTGGGCTGAAGCGGTTCCAAGGGGTGTCATCGTCAATGATGTTGCTGTCATTTTGACCGAGTGACCAGCCGAGGAATTCGTATCCATTCGGATGGATGGGACGCATAACAACTGGATCTGTGTCTAAGGTACCAAAGGTCATACCGTTGCGAATGTTCGCAGTTACTGCTTGGTCATCTGCTGAGTCGCCAGTATTCCCCATGAAGTTCATTGGTATAGGGTCAATGATCTCTGGCACGTCTTCCCATACTGCGAATACGATTGCTTGTGCTGTATCTAGTGACCATATTTGAGTTGGCGCTATAATGTCCGCTGGCAAGGCATCTGCTGTACGTGCCCAGCCGAGGAAAGTATAACCTTCACGTACCGGACGTACAACGCGTGGGTCAGTTTCCAATGTGCCAAAGCGCACACTGTCTCCAACATGCGCTATTACCGGCTGGATTGCCGGTGAGCCGCCGTTCGCGTCGAACCACATTGGGAATGCGTTTAGGTCAATGATTCTGACAAAGCCGTCGCCGCGGTCAACTTGTACCAGCCCCTGTGTGCCCCTGTTTTGGTTCGGACTATGTTGTGGGCGGTCAATCCAGACATCTGCTATTACTTCTACGGGTTCGTTTGCAGCAGCAGCTGCTGCCATGCTCGCAATAACAGCGTCCTGAATGATCTCAAATCGGACGGTAATGTATCCGTTCCCTGTTCTATTAAAAGCACCAAAGTCCCATTGTAGGCTTAAATAATTTGTCGCAAAGCCGACGTTGCTGATGCTTGGCAGGCCAAAGATTGGCATGCTTGGAAATACATTGCTGGGATCACGATCTGTAGGTAGTCGTAAGTAATCTGTGTCCCATTGTATGAAGGCTTGCACATAAGTCATGCCTGGATTCTCAAATGGGAATTGCACATCTACATACTGTGTTCCAAGTGAAACCGTTTGATCTTGCACTGTCCATACAAGGTTTCCACCAGAAAGTGGTTGCACCTCTAGTGGCTGTGCTGTTGCTGCTGGTGCAAAGGCTGATAACACCAAGGCAACTAACAATAGCATAGCTAATACTTTTCTTTTCATCGTGACATATTCTCCTTTTTTGAGGGCTGAAACGTCAACCCTAGGTTTTACATGAGCACTTTTATATTTTCATAAGTATCGTCTATTTTACCATACTTAATTAATTTCTGCAAGTATTATTTCATTAACTTTCCGCTTTGGGGACGAGAGCGATGCTCTCGCCCCCTTGCGGGTTTCTTACTGTTGGCCTAGAACTGCGTTGAAGTGTGGAGTTGTCAGTGTCCGATCGAACAGCCACTGGTTGATTCGTAGTACATCGGCTGAGGTCACGATACCGTCATCCGGTACTGTTACATTCGCCGCCCTCAGATTGATCGGGTTGTTGAAGTGCGGAGTTGACAGTGTTTGGTCGAATAGCCACTGGTTGATAAGCAGAACGTCAGCTGAGTCTACTTGATCATTATCATCCGCGTCGCCCCATAGAGACCAGATTGCGGTAATGTAGATCTCATTGATGGTTCTGTCACCGTCTACTTCGCTCTCGCCGTAGGTCACAAAGTCCTCAAGCTCAAGTACGAGGTCTATGAGATCCCAACCTGTTGTGCCTGGTATCGGTCTTCTCCGCTCATCGAATCCGCGGTTTGCCTCGCCATAGTCTAGTGCGAGATCAGTGAACCAGCCCCAGAAGGTGTGTCCAGGTGATGCCGGATCGCTTGAATCGCTCACAGCGTGACCAAGTGCGTTTACTTCTACTACTCCGTCTAGGTCAACTGGCTCACCTGGTGTAACCCGTATACGGACTGGTGTTCTGGTATCCGGATTACTGTTGTCGCCGTTGAAGTAGAGAACGAGGTAGAACAGATCATCACAGATTTCGCAAGACCATGCTGCGTAGAAGATGCGTGGGCTACCGTAGGTGAATGGCAGTACATCATCTTCCAGACATAGACCATCTGCCGTGAACCAGCCGCCGAAGTCGCAACAGATTTCGCGCTCTGGATCGTATGGTTGATCGCTGAGGATGAAGGTCGAAGTCGTCTCATCCCAGTTCGCTAGGATCGCTTGATGTTCCGGCGTTCCGCCGTTGCCTAGGAATGCAATCGCGATGTATGGATCTACTCTAGGCGTTGGATCCCACTGGGCCCATACTGTGCGTGGGCTGAAGAAGTTCCATTGTCTGTCAGCCGGGATGATACCGCTTGCGCCGTCTTCATCTGTTGACCAACCGAGGAAGGTGTAGTTGTCTGGATGCACCGGACGCATGACCACTGGATTTGTTGTCATGTTGCCGAAGGTTGTGTCTACTCCCTGCAAGAAAGCAGTTACTTCTTGGTTATCCGGTAGACCGTCGTTGCCGCGGAAGTTCATTGTGATTGTCAGGATCGGCGGTCCTTCCTCATCATCCCAGATTGCGAATACGACTGGGTAGGCTGTGTCCTCTGTCCATGGTGCTGTCGGTTCGATGATCTCAGCTGCGTTACCGCGCTCCGTTGACCAGCCGAGGAAGATATAACCGTCAGGGTGTACTGGGGTCATCGCACGTGGAGTTGTTTCCAAGGTGCCGAAAGTCACACCTGATCCCACATGAGCCACGACTACCTGGATTTCCGGAACCCCACCGTCCGCATCAAAGATCATTGCGAATGGTTCTTCGTTAAATCTCCAACGTGCTGTGAAGACTCTGGAGCTGTTGTACGTGAAGGTTTGGTCTGTCGCTGGGTCTGCCAGCGCTACGCCGTTTTCATCGTACCAGCCGAG
>Ga0131853_10005600_pt1 | contig 22664 bp, 20 predicted proteins | sample TergutLab28metaG_FD_92764 | JGI IMG/M metagenome (GOLD analysis project Ga0131853, IMG submission 92764) | Labiotermes labralis P1 segment gut microbial communities from Petit-Saut dam, French Guiana - Lab288 P1 (version 2) (version 2) | ecosystem: Host-associated > Arthropoda: Insects >...
ACAATTTTATTTGGGGGGGGGGGGGCATAATTAGAACCCTCGTGCTTTTTTAATCTCATGAAATTTCATTTAAGTCATCAAAACCTGGCGTATGTTTGGCAGTTACATGGACTGTGGCGGGGAGGGGGGGGGGGGGGGGGGGGGGGGGGGCAGCCGACAACACACAAATGACAGGACACAGGTAACAGTTCTTTCCTTCTATATCTGTTGTGCTGAGGTCAAATGCTTTGGGCCACAGGCAAATACGGGCCTCTGTATACATCTACCAAAAGGAAATGCAAGAGATTATATAATCAAGTACATATAATTCTGCCGCTTGAGACATTTTCCGAAACATTGTTTTGGCACAGAGTCTTACAAAGTAAACAAATGATAAGAAGCCACTTTCAGAATTGACGCCCTGAAACATCTGCTGTACGAGCTAGTTGAAAACTGTGGTGCGTTAATGGACATATGTAGTAAAGTTTCCTCGACCGGACGGTCTAGCAATTTCCCAGTCGCAGATGCGCAAGCTCCGTTGCATGGTATGACCTATCTGAAATAATATTGGCGACTACAATGCCTCAGTAAGACACTATTTTCAATGTGCCTTTAATACACTATAAAAATACAAAAAAAAAATCTTCAAGATCGCTAAGTGACGTAGGGTTAAAAAATATTCCTAGTTCTTCAGGAATATAATTCCTGAAGAGCTAGGAATACCGCCATCAATTGACCCAGATATAGTTCGTATTACAAGAAAGATACAGTTTACATAAGTAGCATACGAACAGTCTCTTCGTAGAAGAAAATTTTAAGTGGCGTTGTAAATTGCCGTTCTTGACACGCCAATTCAATCCCTTGAAGAAGGGTTGTCACAAATGCATGAAAATAGTTCCACGTTTGGCTTCGTATGCAAAATTCACGACTTGTATCTCCAAACGTTCGGAGCAATTTTGAGGCACTGCAAAAAACTTTGGAACATCTAAACCTCTAATATGTCTGTGCTTATGATTTGTGAAATGATATGCGCGCTTTTCTTTGCGAGTGCTGAAAGATGCAATGCCACGCGTGTTTAGTTTGCCCAAAAAGATTTTTCCAAGCTGACCCTAATAAAGAAGTAGCTGCTTTCGTTCCACAGTACAGCAGTAAGAGTAGCTGGGTTAGACAAAACATCCACCACATGTCACTGCTCAAAATCTTAATATGAGACACTTGGCAACAAAATTCGCAAAACTAAGAGCACAAAAAAGTAATATGGTTTGAAATTTAAAAAATTATTGTATTATTTATACGGAATCGACTAAATAGAACCGTTTTGTGTCTGGTAAACATTTAATTAATTCCTTTGGTAAAAGAGAGTAAATGAGGTTAACGGTCTTGTTAGTAGAGGGCGGAAAAAAAAAAACTTTTAAGTCAGTCGTACTCTGAAACACGTGACCCAACAAGCTGCCTAACAATTCCGTGACTTCACAATGCATATCGCTACCAATTACACTGATACATTAACTGTGATTCACACAGAAGGAGCTCCAAATTAATGCCAATTATAAATTACGAAAACCAGGCTTGGCGAGTACTTATCTTGGTACGTAAACGTGGAGGTAAATCAGTTGCCGATGTCGATAAAGTCTCTAGTTTTCGGAACTTCTTCGATGGTACTGTAATATGGAACGATTTTCTGAGAGCCGCCTCACTTTTGAACTATCTCGTACGCTAGTGCACGAATTCACAAAATAAATAGAAATGGCGCTAATGTCGAACTAAAATAATAGAGCGAACTGTCTAGACTTCTAGACTTCGCGATACATGTACCACGGTACGTATTCTTTATTTCATATTCATTCGCAAATTAGGGGTGTGATGCATATTCATTCGGGACCTCCTCCTTTTGAATCACTGAATACAACAATTCACACCTTCCCATCCCAGTACTTAAAACGATCTCTTCGTGCACATCTTTCACTAATAAAAAATATAAGAAGGTGAAAGTTAACCCTATGCACGCCATGAAGGCATGTGCGGGTAGGGGTCTATTCATTCTTAACATTGGTACTAGATACAGGCGAGTGTTTAGCGTGATGACTCGACCACCTTCCCTCTGGGAAAAGAGACTCCGGTCCCCCGTGAATAGAAAACTGGGTGGGCCCTGGATCAGGTCTCGACGTTGTAGAGAAGAGATACAACTCTTGCCACTGCCGGCATACGAAACCCAGATCGTTCAGCCTGTAGCCTATTCACTATACTTCCTACAATATACAGGCATAAGAATCCGTAACTTTTGACTACAAAGTGCTAAACCGTCTGCCCGTCAATCTAGCGATTCATCTAAACAACTATGTATGTATCCAGTGTCATTATTTTAATCACTAACCACATTCTTCCCGGTCATTTAATGATATAAAAACCCATATGCCGGCTCATTCCCACACTGCTTGCCAGAGATGTTGTGAGGTAACCAAGCTTCTCTGCAGTTGCTATGCATGTTTCTGTATTATACACGGTTTAAGGATGGTTGTCACATGAAGTCTGTTGTAAATTCACAAGAAAAGTTTTCAAATGGATCAGTTTCACACAGATAAAAACTTACAGTAAAGAGGTTATGTACACTAGGTGTACAACATTTCTGACAGTCACTTCTAATGCCTGTTTTAACATGCATAAAGGTAAAGCAATCCCAATACAGGCCCTGAGGGTTCCAGGAGGTTGATGCTCACAGATTTCAAGACAATCGGCACATGCAGGTGGTAAGGTTGTTAGCCCTTAGCACCAACCACCTTTACCCCCAGGAAATATTCCTGGTACTCATTTCTGTTGGAGGCTGAGTCAACCCCAGGGCCATAGTGTGGCCAAAAGGATGTCAATGAAAAATTCCAGTGATACCATTGGGAATTGAACCCACTATCTTCCGGCTTGTAGCGCAATGCTTCAACCAACTGCACCACCATGTACCCCTTGCTTTAACATGCAGTAAGTTATATAATATAGATTGTTATACAGATTACATGTTAAGTTGGACATCCTGTACCATGAATACATCAAGTGAATCTGAATATATGCCTAGTAGAATGCAAGATCTTTAACAAGTTTTGCTGTCAGGTTTTCCATCCTAATTGAGACAGAATTTCCAGCAAGTTTCTATTGATATATTTGTTACTGCAAATGGGTTGACACCCGGTGGCAGTAGTACAGTACGCAGAGTTAAAAAATCCATCACTTCCTACTTGGTTCCTGATTTCCCTAAATACAAACAATATTGCACAAGTGGAGTAGATTAACAGCAATGTTGTTTGTTCTCCTGTCATCAGTTAATTTGATTCCTGATATGAAGAACTGCAAGGTCCCTCAAATATATCTTACATTCATCACTTGGTGATTTGTTTCCAGGAAGAGTTGCTTTCTACTGAAGGTGCTTAAAATTTGACCATACAGAAAATTTGTAAAATGAGGAAATCTCACTGCATAAGAAATTTCATGCAATCAGCAATGCTACATTATATCTGGGATATAAAATTATGGCAAGTATGTATTTCACGATTCATGGACCTCTGAACCCTTGAAGACTGCTGTGAAAACATGCACATATGCCTTTTTTACATTCTGAAAAAAGGGAAATGGCAACGCAGAGCAAAAGAAGGAATTCTACAAACAATACACTCCCTATTGTTATCTGAACTAGTGGTTTATAATTTGAGCAAAGATTCACTTCCATACAGGAGATTATGACAATGCAGGTCACAGTTCCTAGTAGCCTCTTCAGTAGGTTTTTTAACCCCTTAATTTGCCCAGATGCCAACCCTGTTCACTTATGCTACAGCAATCCATACAGGATCATCCTAAGTTTGCAGGTAGAAGCAGAAGGGTCCTCTTCCTGAACATATGTGCAACATACTCCTCCAAAATGTACATAAATAGACACCAGACTATATGGTGTCACACACCAGAAGACAGGTATGTTCATAGCTACCTGACTGTGTGGTGTCACAACCCAGAAGACAGGTATGTTTATAGATACCAGACTGTGTGTTGTACATCCCAGGAGACAGGACTGTTCACTGCTACCAGACTGTGTGGTGTCACACCCCGCAAGACAGGTATGTTCATAGCTACCAGACTATGTGTTGTACATCCCAGTAGAAAGGAATGTTCTTAGCTACCACCATGAAAGCAGCAGATCTCAAAGTTACATGGAAGTTATCACAATTAGACATAATACAGGAATCAAGAACTCTCTTCTTCATTCATGCCTACAAAATGTGTCAAGGAAAAGGATTTAGAGACACAATAAAACCAACTGCTGCAACTGAAAGTAATTTATATTTGAACAACCTCTTGGCATTTGAAACTTCAGGAAGTAAGTATTTATCATATGCATTCTGAAATTCACTATACCTACTGAAATGTAAATATGACAATAGAGGGACTGGTATACAATATACATGTAATATATAAAACCATTATCTATTCAAAAACTGTACATTTTCAATACTGTTCAGTGTTTGTGTAGGAAACAAAACAACTCTTTTCATAAAATTAACCAATCGAGCTTACAAAATCAGGCTGCGTAGAAAATACATTACAAAAAAAAAAAATGATACATTATTGCATCTACGCCATTAACTATGTACACTATTTAAGCATGTACAGAATACATACAGTACACTATTATTGCAAAAAATGAACTAGCGTATGTACTACAAAATCATGTTTGAACTTTCATACCATCAATATTTCTGCTGGGGAAACTTATTCATCACACATCAAAAATTCCCACGCACTTATCACAGACATATTAATTTATGTGATGTGTGAATGTCCATAACTGATGTCAAATCTTCAGTACCCATTAATCAGTTCATGCCTTAACACACCATCATGTCATTTATGAACATTCACACAATATAAAAAATTACCTATACTTAAAATACTATAGCATAAATGTACAGTATCTGTATATTTTAAAATGCAAATCATGGCGGGATTAATATAAGAACAATTGTACGTATACTTGGAGAGCACCACTGCTACTTCGTGAGTTCCTCAATACTGCAGAAGTGTGCATGAAGAAACCCACAGAATTACTATGAGTAATCTTTTTTATGCCACCCAACTGAATTTTAAAGGCATTAGTGTAACACAATCCAGAGACTTACTTGCAATTCATATGCACAGTGTGAGGAAGAATGCCTACAGTCTTGGACTGATAAATTGAAACTTGTAAGGTGAGTAAGTGGGAATACAGGAGACAAAAGGAAGCCAGGAGTAGGATGGCAGTACCTGACTGAATTATAGCAAGCCAATGAAAAACAATAGTCCCAAATACACTGGCTGCTTGAACAGTTGAAAGGAGATTTCTGTATTGCAGAGAAAATCAAACAAACCATAATGAACTATGTAATGCCACGTTAATTTTTTTGTTGTTGCAAATTTAGTGGTCTTGTGTATATTTACTTTGTGTGGTGGAATGGCACTCATACGGCTGGATTTGTGGAGAACTATGATACATGTGCTATCAGAAACACAATGCAGGATTTCTCTATGTATGAGAAGGAAATTTCAAGTATCCCCAAGCTGGTACCAATTAGTAACCAAAAAATATGTTTTCCTTCGGTAAGGAGGTCACTGAAGTCTCATAAAGAGTCTGTAATTTAAATGATGGAAATGACACAAGAAGAGAAAAATTCTGGTAGAGAGAACAAACACTGTTACCTGGAGGCTTATATATCTGGAACAAATAAAAAGTACTGGGACAGTGGATGTAAAATATTTTTCACACTGACAAGATGTGAGCAGACATTTCACAAATGTTGGCAAGATAACAAACTCACTGGAATACCTACCAACATTAATTTGAGGAATGAACATACTGTTGCATGCAGTGGGAATTACTGGATTTCTGCCTAATGTGCAACTCTTTTACAAAGCTGGACTTGAAACAAGAGACTACCATAGATAAGCAAATAGGACCAATTTTGAGAAGAGGGTAGCCAAGAAACTTATCCCAACTTTCCACCTCAATCAGTAATTGTTCTATATAATGCCCACTATTACTGTCACCAGGCTGACATACCACCCTCAACGTATGAAGTACAAGCAGACGTACTAACATGGCACCACCAGACAGGCATAGCATGTGTTGACACACTGAGCAAAAATGACACAGATCAAGCAATTCTTCCACTGAAGTCCAAACAGAATATCTACAAAACTGATCACAGAGTAATAAAACCTGGTCACACTGACGTCCAACTGCCTCCACACGTATGTTACCCAATCCTACGGTGTATGCACGGGCAAAAATAGAAAGACTTGTGTGGAAAATTTCTTACAGATACGGCCATCCAAGGATTACAAGTCACTAAAGACTTGGTACCACTTGTAACAAAAGATGACCAGCAAGGATTCTGCCAACATGTTGAAAACATTGTAAAAAACTTTGGCAATATTTTAGGGAAAAATGTTTATATAGTTGAAATATTATACAGAATAAAAAATAAGTTCTGAAAATAATATTTTAAGACACAAATATATGTTGGGAGCTTCCACCACCTAACAAAGCACAACATGTGGCATATAAGAACAAGCTTTGTCACTTTGTAAACATAGTTCTGTGGTTAAATTACTGGCCCCCACAAAAAGGCAGTACAGTTAGTAACCTTAAGTGCTAAATTTAAGTTTTTGCATGCAAATAATTCTGAATCACTCAACAGTAATCACTCTGAAGGTTTGAAGGGACAGACAATTTAATATGGGGGTAAGCTGACTAAATGTCAGATAAATGAAGGTTTACCGTACATCTAGAAATTGTGCTGTTCCCACAAAACACAATGTTATTGAAATTGTAGGGGACCAAAGAAAGATGAACGAGCTCATGTCACAAAGTACCAGCAGCCTAAGTGCTTTTCTGGCAAGAAACAGAAGTATCCTGCAAATACGGAAGCGAGGAGTGGTAGTGTCTGTGTGCGGTGTCAGTTAAAGGCCTCAACACTACTGAAAGAACATGGAATCCACGTTTTCAAGTCAAGTGTGTGATTTCTCAGCAATTTGTAATTTATGAACTAGAAATACAGAAAGGAAGGAAGAAAGAAAAACAACAGACAAAAAGAAAGGAAGGAGGAAAAAAAGAAGCATCTTCCACCAAAAAAACCATCAAATCCCAGAAAGTGTCTCAGCAGAAAAAAGTAAACAGCACTTCAATTTCAAAACACTATGCACTGTATGGAGTAATACTTGTTATGTGTACTTTAATATATCAATAAATGGAAATATAATCTTTATCATCTTTTTTGTTTCTAAAAATGTGGTGCATAGGTAACTGATGGATGTGGGGTATAAGAGAAAATACAGTAACTGGAAAAGACTATTTTATGATCTGACTGCACATGATTATAAGAACCAATGAAGAAATTCCAGTCCTACTTCATTTTGAAAGTCAATTCAAGTACAAATAACATGGTGATCTATTTGAATTTCCCAACATGTACATGCTGTAACTTGAAGCAAGTGGAGTCAGTAGTCATCCCAAAGAAATTAATAATTCAGATATGTGATAAGTTTTGACTTGGAAGTGTTCTCACACTGTGCATCAAAATTCATGCAGACTGACCAAACCATGCATTCTAAAAACTGGACTTGGAACTGGCAAAATAGTTCACATCTTACGTCCTGATTATGAGCAAGAATTACAACTACATTTACTTGTACACACATCCAATACAGCATAAAGATTGCACACATGTGAAATACAGTTATATGGCATATCACGAATGGCACACCTGTACGTTTTTTGTAATGGAAACATGGAAAATGAAAACTATTGTACATTAAGTTAAAGCTAATTATATCAGGCATGATATCATTTCTTGTCACTTAACATTAGTTAAATCAAATGGATAGTCCAGTACTCTTCCAATAACAGACTGTCCATTCCCTGTTTTCAAACATTTAATATTCTTCTAAATTTTATATGAAAATGGAGGGAGTTGATAAACTTCTCAGGAGCAAATCATTCAATACTGGTGAAAATACAAAAGTAAGAAGTATTCATTGTGAAAATTAGGTGCTAAAATGAGTGACAATAATTTATATGTCAGAGATGAGGTAAATTACTGATGCTCTTGCCTTATGTAAGAAAGCAACGAGTATTCTTTACAAGCAGCTTCACAAGACTAGGATGTCAAGTTAAAGAAATGCTACATTCTATGTAATACTTATCATGAGCAAAATGGCCGGGTCGAGTGTCTCACAATGCATCTATTAACATGCACGGTAATAATGATACTGACAGAGACAACAAAAAACTGAGACGGATCTTTCTCATCAGTTTTCGAAATGAGCATTGCAAGTACTCTGAAGGGAGCAAATCTAATTATATATTTATATCTATATCAATAAAATATGAAATACTTTACAAAGTCTGCTACACTTCTGAATGTGGCGTATACACAGTATTATCAGAATGGAGAGGAACCAGGCAGCTTAATGCCCATCCTCTGCCTTGAGGCTGGCATTCATTACGTATACAGTAACTACGGCATTATTACACCGCATTTGGCATTTACTTCACTGAGCACTGTCACTTTGTTCAAATCATGTGGACACACAGAGCACAGTGTTCAGTCCAAGCTGTGTCATTGTGGGTGCTCTGAGTCTGAGCTGGCATCCCCCTCTAACTTGGTAATTTGTGACTGCTCCTCTCCCTCTTCCTCAAACTCTTCTTCCTCCTCCTCATCCTCATCCTGACTGCTACCTTCACTTTCCTCACTTGAGAGAACAGTTGAGCTGATAAGTGATGAGTCTACAGAAAAACATGTTATTACACAAGTGAAAAAGAAGAAAATTGGAACATAATATAAAAACTAACAGAACTAGTACAAGTATGGAATACCAACCAGTGTGGGTTCCCCCATTTGACTCAGTGGACAGATGCAGCTGTGGCTGCAGAGACGCAATGGTCTCTGGCCAAAACCGTTGCGCTGCCTGCTTGCTGTTGCCACTACCAGAGTTTTTTGTCTTTTTGGTGCTTGAGCTCTTGCCATGCAGACTGTTGCCTGAGCCAGGCTGATCAGTCGATGAAGGGTTTGAGGCATCCAACATTGGTTGTAGGATGCGCCGCCGAGCATTGATGAACCAGTTGTTCACCTGCAGTAATGTCAGGTTCGTCTGCGCAGCAATCTGGCGCTTTTCATCTTCTGTGGGGTATGGGTGCTGCAACACAAGATGTTACTGAAGTATCTGGATACTACGTATCCACATGTGACTACTCCATCAAACTTCACTGCAAATCTGAATCAGTGTAAGGGGCATCATTATTCATGCAGAAACCTGGTACAAGTCTCCAAGTTGTGTGACTCACCACCAGGTGCTGGAACAGCCAGGATCGCATGACACTGGTAGCATGTTTAGGCAGAACACCACGCTTCTGTTTCTTTTTGTTGTTGAGGAAATCATCATCATCATCCATTGATCCAGGGGTTGTGGGGGCTGGTGACAGCTGACCTGCAACCAACATGAAGCAAAAACTGACATACAATGAACCTGCAATAGTGCCATCCTGCTGTTACTAAGGGCTTAGGAAAAGAGTACGGCATTTCAAAGTATTTCGATAACACTGATTTTCTCAATACCAGATATATATTATGATTTACATTAACATAATTATGTTAATCACCACACAAGAAACAGTCTTCAAACACTGCAGTCAGATTTACAGATTAACTGTATTACATGATAAATACACCTGTTGACTCATTAAAGTGACTTTAAGTGTTTCAAGGCTGTTTACTGTGACCAGATTATAGACTGTTTTCTACCACTGTGTAGTGCAAGGATGTCGGTACTAGATATAGTGCCACATTCCAGCCAGATTAGAAATTTTTTTATTATACATCATGGATCATGAAATCAAAAATGCCAATGCATACCTCACACAGCAACAAACAATTTTCTCACAACACACCTCCTTGTAGTGTACAACCAAAATATCTTCAGCACTTGCTGCTGTCTGTGAAGACACTCAAACTAATTATACAGAAAAAAAAAGAGTTGCACCAAACAGGATTGTTTGAAAAGCAGCCATCTGCATGAATAGTAAGGGAACAATGTGAAATATCTGTGCCTGATAACAAATTATGGCATAGACATTTATGACTTGACAGTTCAGTGGCAGAGAAAGACAGTATTTGACAAAAAATTACCCAACATATGAACTTCAGGGGAGAGAATCAACCTTGATAGATAATAAATAAGGTCCCTGTCCCTACAGAAGCTAAAGATACATTATCACATTCACAGAGCCTGCCACTGGCTTCCATCCTGAGATACAAAAGACACACACCACACCCTTCCATCCTTTTTGTATTACATCACTATATCTTTTAAGATCTTTCTATTGAAGATTATCTTCCCTAGAAAGAAAAGGCACATTTTTATTATTGCGGTATTTTTTGTGTGACTGTGTCTCCCAATGTCAATTTTGAACCAGCAGACAGATTTTCATGAAACTTAGTACTAACATTATGCCACTGGAGGATGCTGCAAAGCTTCAACTTCATACAATCTGTAATAACAATATAATGGAAGAAAGAACCTATAAAGCAGGAGCAACATCAGTGTCTCTTACTCTCAAATCCTGAATTATGGATGATGGAATATCTTAGAAAAATTTTGCAATGTTTATTAAGGAATTACTTGTCTCTCACAGCAGTGTGGTCGAGGACTCCATTCTTCTGGGATACAATACAATGTCAGAGGGTAAACAATTTCTGACATTTGACACTCTCTTTTATAATTACAAATAAAGTCAACAATGGCAAACAGATCTCACCCTTGTGTTGTCCATCATATGAACGGGTGTTCTACTCACTGTGTATAAGACTGGTTTCACTGGGCGGAGGACAAGGGTTGGCCCCAATCTGAGAGAGAGGTGTGCTCCCATGAACGATGCCTGGTGAGGGTGCCTGTGCAGGGAGATGGACAGGAGCTGCCACCAGCCCCTGAGCAGTCTGCACCATCTGATATGCAATCTGACTGCTGGAGGGGGGCACAGCATGTGGTTGTGTTGACATTAGCAGAGCTCCCCCCCCTGCCCCTCCCTGGTGGTGTGAAGGTGGAACACTGCCTGCAGAGGACACCACCTGTCAAACATGTTATGGCACCAGCTAGAACCATCTGGTTCAAACCGTCAAATAAGTTTCAGTGAAAGAACCAGCTAGTACAAATTGTACAACAAGTTCCAAAACAAAAGCATGATCACTTGGTTTTTTAATCTGCCAAACAAGTTTTGGAAGTAGAACAGTCTGGTTCAAACCAATAAACAAGTTGCAGAGGCAGAACCATCTGGTTCAAATTCTCAAAAAAGTTACAGGAGCACAAGCACCTGGTTCAAACCTACAGTTGGTATTACTGCAGGAACAATCCATCAGACTTTCCAAAGGCATGGCAGGTTCCAAACCGTCTTAAATGTTTCAATTCTTCTGACAACTAATTTTTTAAAGACTGTTTCTAGTTCTGTAACATCCTCTTATGCCTTACAACTGATGACAGTGTTAAACTGGGGCAGAAATATCATATCATATCTGTGGGATTAGACTGTTAGGAATCATAAATAAAGCAAATTGTGACAACAGTGCTGCCACATACAACAACCAAATAACCTAAATCATGGCTTATCTCAGCTGTATCACTCACTTCATCAGTCCACAGTAGGAATGTCACCTTCATTCCATGTGATGAATCAAAAGCCCTGTGGTACTGACAAACTGTGCACACCCAAAATCATTGTAGCTTCAGTGTGAAGCCGTCACTCCAACCCAGCATTAGACCTGGTTTCTGCTCCAGTGTGCCAGTCTGCGAATGCATTCTGAGCTGCTGGATTCAAATGCTCTTCCCATTAAACTGGGCTGACACATATAACTGTACTTTCCAGCTTGTAGCCAAGGCACCCCAACATACTATAAATTAATTTTGTGCCCACTATGACAACTTATTTCACATGCATGAATAAAAGTGACTACAAAACTGAGGAAAAGTGATTTTACAGTATCCAATGGATGATTAGAAAGGTTCAAAAAGAGACATCAAATTGTGTTTAATGAAGCCTGTGATTAAGCTGATGATGTTTGTGAAGAAACTGTATCAGAATGGTTTGCCAAACTTTCAAGTATCTGTATTAAATGCAACCTGGCTGCAACAGCAACAACAAAAAAATGTTGTCCCTTGCAGTTCTGTTACTGGCAGGTTTCACTGTACTACCATGATAATCATGAAAAACGTTTCTTTAATTCCCAGTGTAATGATAACTAATGAACTAAAGAAACTGGGTACTGAGAAAGATCATACACACATATACACAGTATGTAACAAATATTGTTTTAAAGTCAACAAGTACAAAAGCAGTGAATAGGTGACATATTTATTTTATATCTGACAAACTGACAAATAACACCACAATGATAATGCAAACATTTTATAGAGATCAGTCTTCAACATATCTACACAGTACGCAAAAATACTGTTTGCAAGTCAACAGTTACAATTGTGGCGATGATGTGAAATTTTGAGGTTATATCCTACAACTGTACCATAAACAGAAACCATACTTAAACACTGAAAGAACAATAATAAGAGATGGTGGAGCATAACAGACTGTGCACTCTGAGCTCTGAGCAAAAAATTATAACTGTGAGTATTATAACGGTACTAATTGCCTCAGTTGTATTGATCTTGAAAGTCTGCTCACAAAAGCTCCCTTGGAAATAAGTGCTCTGCAATTCCTAAATAAACTACTCTACAAAGAGCTAAACAATAGCACATCAATGAATACCTTGGATGAGTGGACAAGGCTGACTGCTGGGTCTCAAGTATGCACATTTATGTGCAATCACAATAACTCAAGAAGGTCTGAAGCCCTTAAGTCATCACAACCAGTATCTGTTACTAATTGATTCTCAGTATTAACAGAGCTTCCAGACCCCACAACCAGAAATGATGCAACTCCACCCAAAGGTAAAAGAACAATAGGCAGTTACAACTACAAGAGGAAATAGAATCAGAAATGACAAAATGTGAGGAATAATGTAAATAATCATCATGGAAGAACTTCTGTGCAGCACCTGACACATTGCCAGATACCTTGACCTGAACCAATGGACCATGATAATAGTGATAAAAAACCTAACCTAACTTTTGAGAGAGACCATAATAACCCTTGAATGAGTGCCAATACCAATATAAGTGTGAGTGACAGAGTGAAGCATGATGATCATGACACAACTCAACATATTCCAATTATAAGTAAATGGTGAAGTAATTGAAACAAAAAATAGTAAAGTAGAATTATTCAATACAGGTGATAGGGGAAGTATGCAGAATCCTATGAGTGAGTTGATAATGGGATTGACTAGTAAAAGAAATAGTCATTCAGTAAACAAAAAACATAAAATAATCGGTATAGGAGACAGTCATATCAGAGGATTCACAAATGTGGTAAAAAAAACCTTGTAAGCAATAACTTTGAAATTTACGGTGTTCTAAAGCCAGGATCAAGTTCAAGTCAGTTACTTGAAACTGCAAGTCAAGAGATGAAGGAATTAAATCATGACATTTTAATAATTTGCAGTGGTACAAATGACCTAGCAATCAATAAATCTGCAGTAGCCTTCCAGAACATTTCAAATATGGTTAACAAAAAACAATCACACCAATATTATTCTAGTAAACATCCCCTACAGATATGACACAGTAAACACAAATACTGGCAATTAAGGTATTGAAAATTCAATGAGAACTTAGTGAAACTTATTATAGCATCTCCTCATGCTAGCTTTCTGAAAACTGACCAAAATAGGAAACTGTTTAAAAACATGGACTTCATCATAACACACTTGGGAAACAGTACTTGTTTCATCAAATAGCTTCAATGGTGTATTCCTTATTTGAACAAAAAACCACTTGTCCTATAAGTTTAGGCTGGAACAAACCTGATGGCTCTAAATCTGAGGATAAATCACTCAATAGAGTTACTACTCGCAACAGAAAATTACCAGTAAAAAGATCAAAGATTTTTTATGGTATATAACCTTGGGTTTAAGAGCGCTTGTAGAACCATGAATAATAACATTCATAAGGATCATGATCAGTCTAACAAAAACTGGTATCGATAAACAAAATAAGAATACTTTTACAGTCTTCCATCAAAATATCTGTGGCTTACTTAACAAAAAAGAATTACTTAAATCTTTAACAAGAAACTCCCTGCAAATTATCGGTATAACAGAACCTCACTTAACTGATGAAGAGCTGGAAAGTATAACACTTCATTCCTATACTTTGGGAGCCCAATTTTGTAGACGAACGCACAAATGTGAGGGTGCGTGTGTATTTATTCAGAATAATATGCACTGTACTAATATTAATATGGAGAGATACTCCAATGAAAAGGACACAGAAATTTGTGCTGTGAAATTACATATTTTATCCCGTACCATCATTATAATAACTGTCTACAGATCTCCAACTGGTAATATAGCATATTTTCTAAATAATCTGGAAGCAACTCTAAACCACACATATAATAATTCTGTTGATATAATATCATGAGGAGATTTTAATATTAATTATCTCAATGATAACCAGAATAAGCAAACGTTAAACTCCTTATTAACTAGTTACAATCTTTATAGTATAATAGACTTTCCTACGAGAATTCATAATAATTCGCACACTATGATTGATAATATTTTCATTAATAAATTCAAGAATGAAAATTATTAGTATCTTCCTTAATTAACGGCTTATCTGACCATGATGCTCAAGTCTTTGGCTTATTTAATATTATTGTACCAGATGACAGAAATGAATTTTATTCCTATAGGAAAATTAGTGAACACTCGTTAAATGAATTACAAACTAGCTTAAGACATGAAGCATGGGAGAATGTATTCAGTAATAATGATAATGATACAAATACAATTTTTAATAATTTTTTTAAATACTTTCCTCAGGAAATTTTAAGCTAGTTTTCCTAAATAAAGAACAAAATTTATGCAGAATTCCAAAGTCTGGTTAACAAATGGGATAAAATCGTCATGTAGTACTAAAAGGAAATTATACTTATTATGTAGGAAAAGTAATGATCCTAAATTGAAAATATATTATAAGAATTATTGCAAAATACTTTCTAAAGTTATTATACGTATTAGCCAAAAAAAGTACTACAATAATAAATTAGCAAACTCCACCAACAAACCTAAAAAACATGCAGCATTATAAAAACAATCACTAACAACAAAAGGAATCTTAATAATATATTAATGATGGAAACTGATGGAAAGATCACAACACATCACCAAGCCATTGCAGAAAAATTTAATAATTATTATGTTTTTGTTGCTGACAACATTACTAATAATAATCCTATAAATAACACTATTGGTGACTTATATAAAATCAACCCATTAAATTTTTTATAGTCTGTGTTTAAACAATCTTTCACAAATATTAATATAAAAAATACAACTACTGATGAAATAGAGAAAAGTATCAAAGAATTAAAAAGTAAAAAGTCATGCGGATATGATGAAATAACGACAAAAATTTTAAAAATTAGCAGTCCATTTATTGTATTACCCCTAACATACACACGTAAGAGAATGCTTTCAACTGAAACATTTCCAGACACATTAAAATTTTCAGAAGTTAAACCTATATATAAAAAATGTGACAAAACACTTATCACTAATTACAGGCCAATTACATTACTTCCTGTATTTTAAAAAAATGTTGAAAAGATTATATATAAAATACTTTATCAGCATTTAACCTCAAACAATATATTGGTAAAGGAGCAGTTTGGTTTCAGGTGTAACAATTCAACTGAAATAGCTATGAGGATCGTACCAAAAGTCATAAGCAACAATTATTTTGTAAAGTAACATGCTTTATTATTGACAAACCAAATACACCACCTTAATCTACAGACTACTTTATTTATTTTTCCACATAATCGCCACTTCTTCGTACACATTTCTCCCAGCATTCTGGGAATTTGAAAATTCCCCTTCTGTAAAATTCCGTTCCAGCCATCCGAAGACACTGACGCACTTCTTTCTGAATTGCCTCCGTTGTCTCATAATGTTGTCCGCGCAGCTGATCCTTCACAAATCCGAAAAGATGGTAGTCGGAGGGTGCCAGATCAGGGTTATAGAAGGGGTGTGGAAGAACTTCCCACCCCATCTTTGCAATTGCTTCCGATGTGAGGCGAGCGGCATGGGGGTGAGTGTTGTCATGCAGGATGATGATGTTTCATCCCGGACGTTTAAAGCGCAATGCATGACGGAGCTTTTGCAGTGTCTGGACATAACTAGCAGTAGTGATGGTTTGCCCAGGTTCCAGGAATTCGGCCAAAATCAACCCCTCTGCATCCCAGAAGACTGTGCCCGTCACCTTCGCAGCTGATGGCACTGTCTTTGCCTTCTTCTGTGATGGAGAATGCAAATGGCACCACTCCATACTCTGCTGTTTTGTTTCAGGCTCGAAATGGTGACACCAGCTTTCGTCACCTGTCACAATATGGAGCAAAAAATCATCGCCTTTGTGTCGATATCTCTGCAGCAGTTCTAAGGTGATGGCTTTTCGCTGACCTTCATGGTCTTCAGTCAATAAGCGCGCGACCCAACGAGCACAAACTTTCCTATAGCCTAAGCTTTCAATCATCTCCTGTACTGCAATGTGCTCTAATCCAAGTGTTCAGGCTGTTGTGTCCACAGTCTGTCGTCTTGAATGATCTCATCTACTCTCTCCTTGTTGCGTTCAGTTGAGGCTGTTTGAGGGTGACCGCTCCGAGGCTGATCTTGGATGCTCATGTTCCCATCTTTAAAATGTTTCACCCATCTTCAAACACTGCTCGCACCCATGCACACACTTCTATAAGCACGCTGAAGTCTCTGGTGTATTTCTGCAGCAGAGATTTCCTCTTTAACGAGAAATTCGATGACAGCACGCTGGCGAAATGACATATTGTTGTCGGCCATTTTGTTAGGAGTGATACTGGTCATGTGATGCAAGCTATTGATGTCACGAGACACTCAAGGATAACACAACAGCTGGTTCCATCTACCACCTTACTCTCCTTCGTCTGCTCTTCCGGGTTTGCGTGCAAAAAATGGTTGCTCATGACTTTCGGTACGACCCTCGTATATAGTGTATACTGCGTGTCCGGGCTAGAGGTATACGAAAATACAAGCTTATATTTTAGTACCTAAAAGCTTTATGAGATATATGTTTTCAATAGTGTACAGAGTAACTAAAAAAGATTTTTATGCACGTCTGTACACTTCAATATGGGCACCTGTTGTAGCTTGACAGATACTGCAATCTAAACGATATTCAAGCTCTTGCCACGTGTTTATCAGCATGTGAGGTGTTATAAGCTGAAGGTCCTACTGCCTGACCCCCTAGATCTCCGGATTTGACACCATTAGACTTTTTTGCATGGGGGTTTATTAAGGATATTGTGTACAGGAGAAAAGTTCGAGATCTGGCTGATTTGAGACAATGTATCATTGAAGCAGTTGAGCTTATAACACCTCACATGCTGCTAAACACGTGGCAAGAGCTTGAATATCATTTAGATATCTGTCGAGCTACAACAGATGCCCACATTGAAGTGTACGGACGTGCATAAAAATCTTTTTGAGTTACTCTGTACACTGTTGAAAACATAAATTTCATAAAGCTTTTAGGTATTAAAACATAAGCATGTATTTTTGTATACATCTAGCCCAGACACACAGTACATTAATTAATAATATATTATCACCTCTCAATAACAAAATAATAGTTGGTGGGTTATTTTGTGATTTGCAAAAAGCTTTTAACTGCATAAATTATGACATACTATTATCGAAAATGAAATTTTATGGTATATTGGGTGTTGCTAATAAGTTAATGAAATTGTACTTAAGAAATAGATAACAGAGAGTAGTTATAAATGCTCATAATAATTGAAATGGGTATTTTTTTTAAATGGGAAGAAGTACAGCATGGAGTCCCACAGGGTTCAGTTCTTGGACCATTATTGTTTTTAATATATGTTAATGATCTTTCCAAAAGTGTATCTGACAAATCCAGCCCAATCTTATTTGCTGAAGACACAAGCTTCATTATTGCAAATCACAATGAGAATGAATTTAAGTTTAATACTAATGAGATATTTAATGAAATAAATAAATGGTTCCATAGTAATTTATTAATGCTAAGCTATGATAAAAATATTTTTTGCAATTCCTAACTGCTCATGAAATTAATATGCAAGTATCATTTGGTAACAGAAAATTTGCTACTGCTCAAAGTTTAAAATCTGTGGGACTGACTATTGACACTTCCTTGACTTGGAAGCATCATAATGGTGAACTAACATCTAGAATGAATAAGGCTTGTTATGCCATCAGATCGATTAAGCCGTTTATGTCCCTAGATGTACTGAGAAGTACATATTTTTCATATGTTCACTCAATTATATCTTATGGAATTATATTTTGGGGGAATTCATCTCATAGTGAAGAAATATTTAAAATTCAGAAAAGAATAATTAGAATAATTATGAATTCAAGTAAGAATGTCTCTTGTTGGCAACTATTCAAGGAATTAAATACCCTTCCAATTCAATCCCAATATATATTCTCAATATTTTCATCTGTTATTAAAAATAAAGACCAATTTCTGTCTAACTCACAAGTACATAAAATCAATACAAAGCAAACTTGTGATCTTTACATACCTACAGCAAACTTGGCAATATACCAAAAGGGTGTTTATTACTCAGGAATTAAGATCTACAATCATCTACCAACAGCCATTAAAAACGATATCTCTTACATAATTCCTTTTATGGTCTGGAGGAATATTGTAATACATAATTAAATATGATATTAATTTTATTCATAATATTACTTATGCTTATTCTAATCATAGTACTTATATTTGTTAATGTGGCTATCCTATGACACTACAATAAGGCACAACTTATGCTGTATGTACACTTGCTTTATTTATTATGCTAAATGTATACATGACTAGTTCCGCATCTGTATAAGATCAATGGAATGTGAAATAAATGAAATTAAATTTAACTGATAAGTAGGATTAGAATTCTATGAGGCAGTTAGGTTTTATGAGTTATGTCAAGGATTCCATGTTCAGTACTAACATCACCAACCCTTTTTGCAAGAATTAAATGCCTGTAGTAATTTTAACCTTTAAATGACTTACATGCACAAATGTGAACATACAGAGAAAACAAACTTCAAAATTCATTTTATATACTTACGCAAGGAAATTCACTGCATTTTTTCGATAAACTGCATAATGTCTGTTTTAATTTCCACAAAACACCTTATATTTCATAATTTTATGTTTTTCTGTGCAAGTAATAGTCAAAATTTTAATAAACAATGTGCAAAAATGTAAATATCAGCTGGTTGTTTAAAGGTTAAAAAGACAAGAATTTAAACGTCTGCCATTCCTTAACATGTTCTTGGTGAGATCTGTAGGTGACTTGTGATTTGTAAACATAGACAGCATGTCGAATACAGTCGACTTTCAGTGCGAAAGGGTTAATGCCAAAGTTAAAATCTGGCTGTATCCACGCAATATCAGGAGGGCAACAATCTATTATTTCTGGAAGAAAAAGTCCATGAAGAAAATTGGAGAATATTAACCAATAAAGAAATTTATGCAATGGTTAAAAAACCCACCATAACAGAGCCAATAAGGTTAAAGAGATTACATTGGTTTGGGCATGTACAGAGAATGGAAGAAAACAGGATTCCCAGAAAAGTATTAAAATGAATTTGGAAGTAACAAGGTTGAGAGGCAGACCAAGAAATAGATTGCAAGATGAAGTGAGGGAGGATGGAACACTAGTTGGTGGAAAAAGGTGGAAGGAAAGGGTATATAACAGAGAGGAATGGAAGAAGCTCCTGAGAATGGCAAGGAATTGTCCCATTCTGCACATGCCAATGGAATGATTCAAAAAATCTATGTCTGCTCAGAGTCTCCAGAAGACCCCCCAACCAGATTGGCAGCTGTCAAGGTTATATTACAACATTATTTCAAGGAAAAACAAAGGACCTTGCTTGAAGATTGTGACAAATTATTTCAGTAAAACAGGAGCAAATGACACATATTTCTTCATAGCAGAAATATGCTTCCAGGCCTCAAGGTGAAAAGCAACGCTGTAAACAGAGCACCTTGGTAGGCATTGTGCATGTTTAAACACACATAAATGGTGGCCTTAGTATTCAGATATTAGCATTAATTACACAAGCAAGTACGATAAATGTTCACTTCATTCTCATAATCCTAACACACATAAGATGTCATATACTGCAAATTAATTGTGAAATTTAACTCTGGAAACCCTAACTACTCTTCATATCATGAAAAAAATAAGGGCAGGCCAGTACACTTAAAGACAGGCAGAGAATGAGGGACATGTCTCATACTGTACTTTGCCAGCTAACTTTTAACAAGTTTGCTCCCATATCGCACCTTTGTAAGATTAAGAAAGGTAAAAAAGGTAAAGTGCACCCTTGTACAGGCACTGAGGCTCTGTACAGGCCATACAGCCCATAGAAGGAGTACAGAATAGCTCTACTCTTTCTTGACCACAGCACTAGAAGGGGTTGAGGGGTCAGCAACACGCCCCGGCTGCTCTTTACCCCCAGGAAAGACCCGGTACCCACTGTATGGGAGGCTTTGCCAGATTAAGAGCTTGGTGCAATACAAACAAACTTTGACCATGTCATTTCCACTTCAGTCACTACGTTGTGTATGAAGTGCCTCTCTGACATTATTTTCTTTGTGTTTGAACAGTCCAATCAGTTTTCAGAGGGCTCTGATAAATCAGAATGGAGAAGGTTTAATGTTTTGTTGTGTAGCATACACAAAAATGCAGTTTTCCTTCTATCCAAGGACGTGTGGCACGAAATATCACACCCTAAAACACTACTAGAAATTTCAACCTGTGCCTTCTAAAAATTTCATTTATCCAACTACAGTAGTTTAAGAGAAGACCACTAGGGAAAATGGCTGGGCTGGCATTGAGCAAGCAGTGGTGTTACTGGGAGTGAGTGTCTTTAGTTCAATTTAAGATTATTCTCTTTGCTCTAATTTTGCAGCCATGTACAAAGAAAATGCAGTACATGAAGAATGAAATTTTGAATGTGCTTCATGTTTTCCTTAACAAAGGAACTGAGAGGGGTGCAAATCATGAATATTATACACACTAACCTGCAGTGTGTGAGGTGAGGTGGCATAGTTTGTGTTTCCAGATGGGCTGTTGCTGTTACTCGAGTGGCTGTTACTGCTGCTGCTGTTGTTGTTATTGTTATTATTATTGTTATTGTTATTGTTATTCTCATAGCTTGTATAGTCAGACCGAAGCAAATTCTCACTCTGCATCTTGCCCTTGAGGCAGGTGATGTATCGATTGCAAAAGTCCTTGCACAGCTCCTGCACCTTCTCCAGTTCTAGTAAGTGAATCCGCAGCACTTGAATTGCTTTTATCATCTGCAACATAGGCAAGTGCAAATTTAATTTTGTGTTAAATCTTGCTTCATGAAATCTTAAAATCAGCACAACAAAAACCTATCTTTACATTCTTAAATTTGACATATGTGTTAACAATATAAATTGATAATAGTCCCTTCGAATGGGTGGAAGAGTTCAAACTTTTGTGAACAAACTTAACTAATCAAAATTCCATTCAGGGATAAATTAAGAGCAGAATGAAGTTGGGGAATGCTTGCTATCATTTGGCGCAGAATCATTTGTCTTCCAGTTTGCTACCCAAAAATTTAAAGATTAAGATAATATACAGAATTATAATTTTGCTTGTTGTTTTGTATGGGTGTGAAACTTGGTTGCTCACATTGAGGGAGGAACGTAGATGAGGGTGTTTGAGAATAGGGTGCTGAGGAGAATATTTGGGCCTAGGAGGTACGAGGTTGTAGGGGAGTGGAGGAAACTACATAATGAGGAGCTTAATGATCTGTACTCCTCACCCAATATTGTTTGGGTGATCAAATCAAGAAGAATGGGGTGAGTGGGGCATGTAGCATGTATGTGGGAGAGTAGAAGTGTATACAGGGTTTTGGTGGGAAAACATGGGGGAAAGAGACCACTCGGAAGACCCAGGTATAGATGGGAAGATAATATTAAGATGGATCTTCAGGAAATGGGATGTGAGGACATGGACTGGATCGATGTGGCTCAGGACAGAGACGGGTGGTGGGCACTTCTGAATGCAGTAATGAACCTTCAGGTTCCATAGAATGCAGGGAATTTCTTGACTAGCTGAAAACCGGTTAGCTTCTCAAGAAGGGCTCTGCTAAATGGAGTAAATAAGTAAGTTCACTCATTTGGTTAACCTTTTGGTGCCAAAAGTTGCCTACACTCAAGGAAAAGTGAGATGCTAGAAAACTGAATATCCACTAAGGTCATCCGCCATGGTTATGCAGATTAATGGGTGACCATTTAAATTGTGAGTCTTTCAACCCCCCCCCCCCCCCCCCCCCCTTTTTTTTTCTTTAAAAACTGTTTTTTTTATACATTTTTCTGTGTTTATATTTTTTTGTTTTTTTTCCTTTTTTTTTGTTTTTTATAATAAAAAAAAAAATATAAAA
>Ga0131853_10005601_pt1 | contig 22658 bp, 13 predicted proteins | sample TergutLab28metaG_FD_92764 | JGI IMG/M metagenome (GOLD analysis project Ga0131853, IMG submission 92764) | Labiotermes labralis P1 segment gut microbial communities from Petit-Saut dam, French Guiana - Lab288 P1 (version 2) (version 2) | ecosystem: Host-associated > Arthropoda: Insects >...
GTGTGTGTGTGTGTGTGTGTGTGTACTTTGCGTGTGTCAATCTTAATACTTGTCAACTGAGAAATACAGTTGCTGACCGATTTTAATAAAATTACTTTTGAAGATGCCATTAAAGATCACACCACATTAGTATTTTTGACATGGTGATGGCAGTTACGAATGATTGTACATTGTAGTTTTTATATTGTTGGCTCTGCTAATGGAACTTTCTAGGTCATGCTGCTACTCAGACCGGCACAACAGGGCAAGTAACATGGACATAGACAGGGGAAGAACAGGGTGGAGAAAATTACATAAGCTGAAACTTGATTTGTGCTTTCCACCTAGTATCCTTAGGACATGGGTATAGGATGCAGCCTATATGCGAGAACTAAAAATTCACACAGTGTGTGAATCGGAAAGCCTGAAAAGTTCCAAGCACAGCTTGTACGGGAGTGCAAGAAGGAAACTGACCTTAGACCGGGAATGCAAAATTCGTTCGCGGGCGGCATGTCACGCAGGCAGCTATATTGTGTACAGTAGCGTCTAATTCATGTCACCCTTCTGTCTCCCATAACTCTAAGGCGGCTCACACATTTTTTTTTAAATTTGTGGACCTCTGTCGTAAAGATACATGGTGCGAAGGTGAACACTGGTTTCAACAAGTTCACCACAGCGAAAAATGGCTCAATTTTGTGAACTCCGTAGTGGACTACGGGTCACGTACTGACAGCACTTTTGTTGACCAGTTGAATAACTAGCATCTGCACTAGTGCGTTAGCGTTTCTCACATGGTAGTTTACATTGTTGCTTCCAGGTTCGGGTGGACCGCAGCCTTCCAATCCAATTGTGGTTCACGAAGGTGAAAACGTCCGGCTTCGGTGTGCAGCTACAGGGAATCCCCACCCTGCTGTGGAATGGCGCAGAATGGACGCTTCAGTTATTCCTGTCGGTTCTTGGCAAGGTAGAAACAACAGTATCGTTTGACATAGTAATCCTTCAGCCTGTCACGGCAATACAAGACGTATTTCCACTAATTCTCCCATTATAACGCCGAAGGCCTCCGCACATATGGCCCTAACATATATATTGTTGTCGAGGTTAAGGATGTGGACTGGGTGGCATCTGGTCCGAATACCGGTTGGGTTGCAGGCTGTCCTGAATGAGGTGTTTGGTGATAACTCTTGTCTCTACAGACGAATGTTAGTGTCTTACATAACAGTGTCTCCTTCCAAACCTGTATGTCTTCAGAATAATTGTACATTCCGATACGATGCTATATAAAATCTACAGTGTAAATGGCATTGTTAAAAAGATAACATTTTCCCTGTCCAGGCCTTGAAGGCATATAGGGGAAGTAGTGGTATAGTTCCACTTATTCGTATCCTCGGACTAGGTGGAGGTGAGTGGTCAACATCACGCTCCCGTGGTTTTTCCCCCAGGTAAAAAAACCTGATTCCGATTGGGTATGAATCTGAGTGGGCTCCAGAGCCAGTATGGGCGTTTTGGAGACGAGAGAAATCTCTTGCCGCTGTCGTGATTCGAACGCCAGTCCATCTAGACCATAGTCGAGTCACTGTACCGAATATGTTATTCCGGCTTCCAACAAAGTCGTCAAATAAAGTAAAAATTTGTGAATGCAACTTAGAAAACACACATGGAAATTTTTACTTTCACCTCGCACAATATCACAGATGAGGGAATTTTGGAGTTCTGAGGAACACTAGAAATCACTACTGACACAGTTTTGCGGGTACATTGGTCTCATACACGATGGACTGCAGTCTTCAGTTTTCAAAAATCTGTACAGGAGTATTAAGAATTCGCTGAGTGTCCCAGATGGCTATGAACATCTGGCAGAATCTGTTGTCTACATTCTCTGCTGTAAAAAAAACAACATTAGACTCCTCTGAAAAGCTGGTAATCACCAACAAATCTATTTGGAGCAATAATGCAAAGGCCACAATCTTAACTATAACTACTGTGAAATCTTCAAATCTTGTCTGGTACTCTTGTGTCAACAGCTACTTCAGTATCGGGCCACACGCTGAACATCACACACATCAGTCGTGGTCACATGGGTATATACAACTGTATTGCTGACAATGGTGTGCCTCCTGCTGCAAATCAGACTTTCAACCTTGAAGTTCACTGTAAGTACCGGTTTATTAAAATACTGTAGCCGTCGCCGTTGCCGTCTTCACTACTACCACCACCACTACCACCACCACCACCACCATCACCACCACCATTACCACCACCACCATCACCACCACCACCACCACCATCACCCACCACGATCACCACCACCACCAACACCACCACCACCACCACCATCATCATCGTCTTCATGATAAGACTAAGCTCCTGGACTGTTAAAATTACAGGGATTAAAATTTTTCCTTCCATCTGTCTTCTGGATATCCTCGGAATAATATATGCTCTATATAGAGACAGCAGCGTTGGGACTGGGATTTAGGGATTCCTTCTGAATGTACCAGTCACTTTTTGTGATCATATATTGTATTTTATTGTCGCACTGCTGTAAATTATTCCCAATTATTCGACAAGAACAGTCATTCTACCTCCTGCTACTACTGTCCAAATATACAATTCTCCACTCTGTTCTCAGTTTTTCTTCCATTAACGTCCAAAATATATATCAATATAGAAGCATATATTGTATATCACCGCAACTTACAGTGCTTTAGTAAGGTTTCCTCTTGGCATTTCCGTAGTAACAACACCTGCAATCTTCAAAGTATGGTTGTGGGAAACTCATCCAACTCCATTCACAGTTTAAACCAGCAATTCTCAAATATGGTTACAATGGTTGTATGCTGCTACCGCCTCATTTCGGTGAATATTTAAAAAAAAATATAGAAAACACAAAGTTTAAGACGTCAGGTTTCTTTCCAACCTGGAATTGTTTACTTTTTCATTCCCCTGGCTGCATTAGGTTCAAAATACTTTACCACGGGCCATCTAAAAGAATAAGGATTAAAGTATCGCACAAAACTCGAATTTTTCTTTTTGCGTGGGAGTGGAATCTGGAGTCTCAGTCTATGTGAAGAATTTACAATGGTAGGTGAAGCGGAGTGTTTATTGACAAATTGCTGAGGAAATAATAGACCCAAGACAGAGAGAAGTAACAGGAGAGTAGAAAAAACTGCATAAAGATGAAATTAATAATTTGTACTCACCAAATATTATACGGGTTAGCAAATCAAGGGAGTCAGAATAAGTGGAACATGAGGCATACATGAAAGAGATAAGAAATTAACACAACATTTTCGTCGAAAAATCTCAAAATAAGGGGTTAATTTGTTACATAGGCATAGATGGCATGAAAATACCGTAGAACTCCACTTACCCGGATTGGGAAAGCGAGCCATCCGGATATGCAGAAAATCCGGTTAATTGGATTTTTCTCTGAAAATAGTCTACATTGGCAGTTTGAAGTTTGGCTGTTACTGTTTACAATATGTACCTAAGTCTAAACATTTCGAACCCGCCTGATTTGAAGTTCTAGAAACCATAACACTGTGCTGTAATTGATCCGATAACCAGTAACTTCAAGGCAAGTTAGTTTTGTGTATTGCTCGACAAATTTACCCGAAGGGCCAAGCCGAACAGGATAACCAGCGTCCGGATTGTTTGAGGTCTACTGTATTAAACTCCCTTAGGTGTGCAAAGAAGAACAAGCTCCTTCACCTGTGAACACAACAATTCTCATTACTATATATATATCATACAGTTAAAGAGGACGGGTTTTGGCCACAGTACTCAGCCATTAAAATCGTAAATTAAGTAATAATACACAACACGTACAAGGAAAACATGCATGTAAAACAGTTACTGCCAAAGGAATAAAAACTCATTCCTTATTGTAAAACTTATTCTATGCATATATAGTTCATGCCTCATAACTTTCATATCTTTTTGTTGAAATTTAAACGTTGATATCCTCTATATGTACGCAGCTAATTGTAAAGAACTGAAGATGGCCAAGTAGCGCTGCTGAAACATGTCGTCTGTGACTGTGTGATATAACGTGTTGTGTTCAGGTTCAAAATGTTCTCTCCTTCTCTGACAACCCCAGCGTTATACTCATAAAAACACAACAGGCTGTCTCACCTGACAAAAAAATATTAAAATGTGCTTAAATAAATGGAATGTGAACGTGTGAAATGGATTTTATCTTGATCACATTGGGATCCAGCTGCAAACTCTTACAAACACAGTAATTAACTTCTGGGTTCTACACTTCCCCATTTTCTAAACCTTTGGGAGACTTCGAGCTCCCGAAGTTGCTCTAAACATTATGAAGTAATTTAATTAAATGTCTTCTCTACATTCCTTGAAGATAATTCTGTATTCCCAAACAAGCATATAAAAGCATTATTTAAAACTGAATGCACGCACAACAGAATTTGCTCAGAACTACTAGTTTACTCCATAGCTGTGTACTACATTAATATTACAGTAAAGGTAAAGGTAAAGTGATCCCGTTACAGGCCCAGTGTGGCCCAGATGGTGGGTAGAGGTATAATCCTAATCTTCCATGACCACGGCACTAGAAGGGGGTGAGTAGTCAGCAGCTCGCCTCAGCCGCACTTTACCCCCGGGAAAGAGCCGGTACCCATTTTACAGGAGGCTGGGTGTGTCCCAGGGCAGGTCTGGACGGGCGGAAAATCTCGTCCCCATCGGGATTCGATCCCGGACTGTCCAGCCCGTAGTCATTCGCTATACCGACTGAGCTACCCGACTCACATTAATATTACAGTACAACTGTCAAATTACATACAACTTGCGCTTCTAGATGAATTTCCATCCTTTAATATAGTTGGCGCTGCCTGTAGCCTTTAAATATAATGTAATCTTAATTTCGTTCATATTTGTCCAGACGCATAAATCTGACACGTCAGTGTTACATTAAAAATGTTTGCTTTTTGTATCACAGTGCTGGCAAACAGTTATAAAAAAAATGTGCTGAATATACGTATTCTTTTTTCCAAACAGTTCCACCACTTATTCGCATCCAGAATCAAAGAGTGGGTGTTGCTAATGGATTAACAGGAGTCCTGAAATGTGATATTGAGGCTTTCCCTGAGGCAGTGCGTTACTGGGAAAGAGCTGATGGCCGACTGCTTGAAGGTGGAGATAAATATCGCATGACCTACAGTGAGAATGACCGATACAAAGTTAGTGGTGATTGATTCATTTATAATTAAATTTGTTATAAAAACAGTAGTGGTAAAATCTGGAGGCAAACATGGGCTAAGAAATTACATAGTATATTGTAACATTGTGATATGGAAAGGCACTCTGGAGATTCCCATTTCTCATGTCTGCAAGTATTAGAATATGGCACTGTGTAGTTTACGGATAGGTTTCAATGATTCATAGAAGCTGGTTTTCTAAATTTTCACTTATGGACTATGGCACTATGTAGTTAACGTATAGGTTTCAATGTTTCTTAGGAGCCAGCTGTCTTAATGTTCACTTATGGACTATCCTGAAGATGGAGGTAGAAATGTCCTATGAATTGTCGGTACCTGTATACCAATCTAAGGTATCATATGCCAGAAAACTGGACCCTTCATCATTGTTACTGTCAGAACATGGTATCTCGCAATTGTGTTAATACTTGATTTTGCAATGGCATACTGTCTATCCTTCCGAAGGCTGATATTCCCAAGCCTGACTTTCCACAGTGTGAACTTTTTGAGAGATTGAGTGGTAAGATTTAGCATGTCCGCAGACATCTAAACACAGATATAACAATACTGCATAGATCAATGAACCAAACATACAGTATCAGCCTATTACAGAAACGTAGCCTATTGTAATGCACTGAAATAAACTGTCTTACTCTAAATTCAATGGTAGCAGTTTATAAATATGATAATGAAAATAAGATTCATGAAGCATAGAATCGCTTGATAACTGAGTAATTTTCAACTCTTTAACAAAGACCCTAGAGTATGGAGTTCACAGTATTGATGCTATTGGGACAGCACACATTAAAAAACAAACAGTGTATGTTTAATGAATAACAGGAGACCCCTCTACTCATCACGCACTAACATGAAGTAAATTACCATAAGAAGCGATGATATGAGTAATTCACCAATTACCCAATTACAAAACATTACTCTTAGAAGTTCCACATATAACAGGCCACGAAGGCCCAGAGGGGGAGTAGAGGTACAACACTACTCTTTCTTCAACTTCGGCGCTAGATGGTGGTGGGTGGTAAATGCCACTCCCGGGCCGCTTTACCCCCAGGAAAGACCCGGTACCCATTGTATGGGTGGATGGGTGGAACAAGGGCCGGTCTGGATGGGTGTGGGAAATTCGATCCCCGGACCCGTCCAGCCCGTAGCCAATCGCTATACCGACTACGCTATCCCGGCCCACTCATATCTGGAATAGGCAAATGGATATTTTGAATGCGCAAATGCATATTTGGAAGGTGCAAACATATATGGAATGTGCAAATGGATACCTGGATTGTACAAACGAATATTTGGAATGTGCAAACGGTGACTTATACACTCTAACGGGGTGTAGGAATGCGTTAAGGAGTTTGGAGTCTTGGTGGAAGGTCTTGACGTTTTTATAAAAAGAACTGTAGTAAAAGAGTGCCAAGTGGTTAATAGTGCGTTAGGAGGAAAACTTCGGCTGGATGAATGTCAGAGGATTGGACAAAGAGACTCTTCGGCTCCAGGCCTCCGCCATCGGGCGCAAGATGACTGTGAAACTTTTCAAACATACCGTGGCATTTGCCATACAGCCAACAAAAATCGCGGCAACCCACAGTTAAGGTAGCCGATGAGTGTTACATACTAATCACTATCTTCCCTTTTTCACTTTTTCTTAATTGTCTCCACCTCTTCCATTACTACCCCGCTTAAGTGTGTCGCTCTGATGTCCCACACTTCTAACCCTTACGCCAACGTGAAGCCCACGGAGGTCTTGTTCTGTAACGACGAAAGCTATTCTGATGTCCGTCGCGGCGTACCTCAGTCATTCCAAGGAAGTGGCGATATCATGTCTTGCAGCAGGCCACGAACGCGGGCCAGCCATATTCAGCTCACTGCACATAATAGATAAATTGTTTAACCCATGAACGGCGAAAGGTAATGTTTTATTTAAAGACCCAGTCCGTACCGCGCAGTACACACACTCCATCTCGGTTATAAAATCAAACAGTTTATGTCGTATACTGCAAAAGTCGCTATTTTTTATGAGATACATACGAAATACAAAAATAAAATGTGTGGAAAAAATGCAGAATTATGTTTCAACCTGGTGTTACAAAAAGTAACCGCAATACCTTAAGAGGATAATCATATATCTGAAGATAATTTGGTACCATGGGACAATTTGACTGTAATGCACACACAGTCAAAGAATCTACATTCTTCTAGAAGAGTGACAGACTTCATGTGTAAAATATGTTTGTAATTTCAGAACCATATGCAATTGAACATTACAAATGTTGGACCTTCAGATTTTGGAGCATACCACTGCATTGCAAAGAACGAAATGGGCATCACTAAGGGCATCTTCCATATGTATGGTAAGTTGATTTTAGGCATGTTCTTCGTATACTTGCGAAAAGCAACTGTTAGTTTCATCATGTGTGTATGTCTGTTGGTCTGTCCATCTGTGTGTCTGTCCACATGGAACAACATGGCTCCCATTGGACGTATTTCATGAGACTTGACATCTGAGTATTTTATGGCAATATGTCGAGAAAATTCAAGTTCATTAAAATCTGACAAAAATAATGGGTACTTTACATGAAGACATGTACATTTATGATAATTTCTAGCTGATTAGAATGAGAAATGTTTCAGACCAGTTTGTAAAGTAAAACAAAACACACATTTTATGTTCAATAACTTTCCCCAAAAATCATGTCATTTACAAGATAATGTGGAAAAATGTGGTAGAGCCAGACAGGCCACAAATGAAAATATAATAAGGCAAATGTACATTGCATGCTGGATAACTAAGGCTAAAGACAACACACACTCAGAATATGTAACATTTATTACTTTTACAGGGCAACAATGGTCACGCAAACAAGCCTCAATGTTACATTTACACATACACTGCCTCTCTTGTTAACTTTACTAAAGACAGTTTCGAGAAGTTCACTGAAATGTCATTACAGAGGACACCAGCACAATAATAAAACTAAAACTGATCATAATCAGTATTAATATGTCCACATTTACTGTCAGGGCAGTTAATAGAAAATTACTTCGGTTCAGTCTCAGGTCAGATCAGTCGAATTAGTGTTAAAAACTTGCCAAATATGGCAATAACCATGGGTGATTAAATGATACTGTTATGTTTTTTAATAAAACCTTTATACAATAGGAGAAAGCAAAATTGCCTGCAGAAATGTATACAGCATTATTACTGTAATTGTTAGTGATCACTGAATCACTAGAGATGTCAGTGATGAGCCATAATATTTCCAGCACAACTAAGGTAAGAAAGCTCTCCTGGCCACTTTTACTCAGTCCTATGTCATGTTTCATTAGTCTCACCACCATCCATTTTCATCAGGACAATCATCTTGCTTTCAGAACGTCCCTACTCTGGTGTTAGGCATTGTTTATGGATAACTAAACAATGCAATGGGGTGCATATATTATTCAAAGGTGATATGTGTGAAAAAGTGTTAACCATCTTGTTACTACTACCATTAGGGAGTGAAAACAAATAACTGCATAAAATTAGAATTCATACAATTAAATTTTATTGTACACTGAAATCTGAATACTGCTCAATATTTGGGAGATTTCTGGTTCAAAGCACCTCTAGCAAATCATGTATCTACATAGTCTGGAAGATCGCCTCTCATCAACAAGGCTCATCATTTCTCATACAGTGCCATATTATTTGTGCAATGAGAGAGAATAAATGTGTGATCAGGAAGACAAACATGCAAGAAACCTCCAAAATTCTGCCAGAGATCATATATTCTGACATGTTTTAACTGTTTCTTCTTAGTCCCTCCATGCAAAGCTGGGATAGTATCCAAAATCATTCATAACAGTAATGTCCACATCTTCACTGATTCATTCTTTCATAATCTCATTTTGCATTCATTGTTATAAAACAACATGATGATGAGTAACAATTTCATCAGAAATTTATTTTTGAAATATTTTCTTCTACAGAAATAGACCCAAGACTAGCTACACCACCCACAGTACAGATGAGTGGAACAGGTGAAGTAACATATGGGAAGGATCCCCCTAAACCAGTAGACGTGGATGATCTCTGCCCTCCACCTTCTTGCCCAGAATGCTCTGCTCCATCAGAGTTAAAGTGTCAAGATGGGGGAATTTCACTCTTCCATTTGATTGGAGGGTTTGAAATCAAACCATTTGGTAATGAAACATACAGGGGCCTGCCTGCTCGAATGCTAGGTATGTATATTTGATTTACGAAATAGTACCTCAATTTGTGATCGCCACTTAGGAATAAATATCAGTATGCTTTGATACTTGAGAAACATACAATCAGTTTCAGTAATTAATTTGTACTTTGTGAGCATATAGCAAGCAATTTTGGAGCCCAACAACTCTATATACTTGTCCTCCAATTCACATATCTGTACATCACTGTATAAAGTTCATAATCCTAACAGCACAGAACATTTAAGCCACCACATGAAGTGACAGATAAACTAAACAATACATGTACAAAACAACAGCAGATGGTTTACATGATACAGGTTAAGCAACAACAAGCTTACTGCTGCTAAGAGAGGTGTATACTCGACTATGCCTGTTGCCTTTCATAGATGATTGACTGTTCTTGAATGTGGGGCCACAGTGATGTGTATACATGTACGAACAGCAGCATTTAGAGTACATTATTTCCTGTTGATGGAGTCAGAAGATTTCCATTGTTTGAATTTTTTCCCTGAATTGATAAGGCTTGATTCTGAAGAAGATGTAATCAATGTTAGTCATTATGAAAGCATCAAATAATATAGATATACCTCAGCAGTTCTGCCTCCATCAAGCAATGAACCAATTCCATTAACATAAATTCGTGCAACAGTTCTGTCACCATCAAGTGATGCAACAGTTCTACCATCAAGTGTTTCAAGAGTTGTGCCATCAAGTAATGTACCAATTCTGCCATCATCAAATGGTGCAACAGTTCTGCCACAATCAAGTGGTGCGCCAGCTCTGCAATCATCAAATACAGACTTCTGAAATTCCCCAAAATTCACACACCACTGAGGTAACATTGGACAGTGAAAGTATTATCCTAAAACTTACTGTCATTTACCAGTGTCTCTGAAATGTGCCCAGCCGCTGTGATCAAGAGCTGTACCATGTCGCCAAGACATGTAAAATTTTGTGCTTAGACTGTCCTAGTATTTTGTCTTGATGTCAGCAAGTGGCAGCTTTTAAGTTCTTCTGTGGCCTAGATCAAAGTATACATTTTATAAATATGAACCAAAGAATATCTAAACAAAAAAACAATCCACATAAAAATTGAAACATCATAGGAAGATGAAAACATAACTGATTAATTTGTGACATATTTTTAAAAAAATTTGACAAATTTTATTACTAAATGTGTCAAAAAACACAGTCCCTAAGTCTTTTACAGGTGGCAAAAAACCTTACAAATAAAAAGGTTACCGACTTCCATACCAGCATTAATGATTACTGTTATTATATATATATATTTTTTACAGATTGTCAGTTATATGCAGTAGGTAAGCCAGTGTATCACCGGTTCACAAATATGTCATATGGAAGCTGGATGCGAGATGCTGACCCTCTTACTGAAGCAGATAATCAGAAATTCTGGTTCACAAATGAGAGTGATCCACACCACTTGTATGAATATCTGAACAAGACCCAGTTTCGAGCTGGGAATCCTAGTGTTACATACACGCTGCAAGAGCCATTTAAGGTAACAGGAGACAACATTAGCTAAAGATGTACTATATGCTATATGTATATTTAAGTTATGAAATTTTATAACATGTGTGGTGTGTCATGATAGACATACATACACCCCAAAAGACATGACAATGCTTAGTCCAACAAATAAAGGATTTATGGACCATTATACACAAAAATACTGAAGAACCAGTTACTGGATGTTCAAGAACAGTTACCCTAGAAGCATGCACAGTAAAAATCTTCACTGTTTGGTATTAAAAGTTAAAAATATTGTATTACACTCCTTGCTGACACTAGCAAATGAGCCACAGTTTCAGATTTCATTGCATTAGGGTACAGTAAATTTAAAAGGTACAGGCTGAATTTATGCAGTATCTCCATTCAATAATATTTTAAAGATCTATATTAGTTTTAATAATAATATAAACTAATGACTAATGGTTTTCACAGTTTCCACTGGTCCTCCCCACCCTACATATGACTCACATAAAGGCATTAATGGACAGTTTGGGGAGAACCACCAAAATTCATTCAGGGCAGCTACTATGTTAAGCACTGTACAAGTCTATGTGTTACTGCTACACCAGCCTGCTTGTTAGTTTAGTCCATAATGAAGGGAAATGCTTATAAAGAAATTTTCATTGTATTACTAAAAAATGTATATTCTACACTCACTCATGTTATCAATTTCTCTGCAGGGTAATGCACATGTCATATACAATGGAGCTTTTTACTACAATCAAAACGACAGTTCAAATATAGTGAGGTACAACCTTGAAAACAAGACTACTAATTTCCTAAGTGCACCACTGGTAGCCACCAGAGGCAACAATTACCTATATACCACCAACTACAACTACATGGACTTCTCAGTAGATGACAATGGACTGTGGGTTATATATGGGATACCCAGCTCCAATCATACTGTGGTCATGAAGGTGAACACTACCCAAAATATGGAGATAGATTATATGTGGAATATAAGCGTCAAGCACCATCTGTTTGGTGAAATGTTTGTGGCTTGCGGTGTACTCTATGCTGTTGATTCAATCACTGAAAGGAACTCCAAAATAAGGTAACTTAATTTCATACAACATAAAAAATAGTGCTTATAAGGTGTATAGGATTACAGCGAGAACATTTCAAACTCTATAAGTGACACACACTAGATGATTCACATATAGTTGAATAAAGAGAGACCAACTTGATGTCACTTGCTTTTTTATTTCATTATTTAATGCTCAACATGTTTCGGATGTTAATACATAATTGTATTAACATCCAAAACATGTTGAGCATTAAATAATGAAATAAAAAAGCAAGTGACATCAAGTTGGTCTCTCTTTATTCAACTATCAAGATGATGCACGGTCCAATAAACATAAGGTTCACATATACTTTGCAACATTTGATTTTATTCAATCCCAGCATAATTTCAATTTTATTGTAACTGTAACCTTAATCTTAACTAGTGTATTGTAACATCATTATGCACAAGCAACACAGTAATTAAACTTGAAATATACAACACCTAAAGATTATTGACATGCACACCTGATGATAGTGTGGCCATACTGTGGCTCGTACAGCATAAAGTAATAAACAAGATGGCACAGACTGAAATATGAAGTAAAATATGAGAAACTGTGTACTGTATGTGCAGTTAAAAGTCCATCACACTGTGAAGGGCTGAAGGAATTGTTTGAAAGCCACTACTGGCTTCTTGGTTGTCTGACCACCTAATATTGTTGTCACTGTCATCTCTGCTGTAACTATAAACTGCTGCAGTGCCCAAAATACTTTCTTTGTCTTCTTTCTGATTCTGATAAAATGTATATAATTAAATTACCTTTCTTGGATATCATTACCAAGGAACACCATAAAGTCAGTAATAGAAGAAGGTTTTACACATAACCTTGTGCTTTCTACTGAGTGAAAAACCCCAACCTGAAAACTCATTAAATACATTTCAATAGCATTTTAATAATTTAAAATCAAACTATCCAATCTACATAAAATGTGTACATGATCTTTATAAAATTACTTTTCTACCATAAATATTTTCAAGATTTTGCTGTAACACATTACACAACATACTCATGCATGCATACAAGCAGTGGCATAGCCACATCTTTTAATGCCCTGGGTGGGCGAGAACAATGGCAACAATTTACAGAAATTACAAACATTAAAAAAAATTATTTCTTCAATTTCCTTTTATTGGTTAACACAGAAATTTAAACTTTTCATTTAAAATATTTATTTTTCCCCTCCTTTGATTCTGTCACCCAGCATGGCACCAATCTCACACCTCTCTCCCAGCTACACTCCTGTGTATGAGGCTAACATTGTCAGTATCACAGATGACATAATGCACATTTCCACATTGTTATTTGACAGGTTTGCCCTGGATCTATATAAGAATCAACTTCTTGATGTAAATCTTCCATTCACCAATCCATTTCGGTGGACTACAATGGTTGGCTACAATCATAAAAACAAGGTAACTACTTAGTTGTCATTAATATGTATTAGTATACCAACAAATGCACATAGAAGTAGTATAAAATTAATATTAAAATTACTTTGACATGTTTCGGTGTTCTTACACCATCCTCAGGGAGCTTACAAGTTTTGTCAGCTAAAGTTATGAATTACTGAACTGATATGTCATGCCTACTGGGGTTTGGGGCTTGTCTTCCATCAACCTATGCCCAGGTAGACACTGAAAGGGCTGAGGCACTAAGTCCTCAGAATCTAGGGATAATTCTAGATAGGTTTAATTTGCTGCCACCAGCTTATTTCTAGGCAGAACATTGTGAGAGTTACTATGAGGGTTCAGTAATAAACGATACCAGCAACTTCTTTGTCTAAGTCTATAGTCTATGATACTAACACTTGTATATAATTTCACATAAATAAGTAAAAGAACTATTTGTACTTAAGGTGTTCAAATTAACATTCTTGCCTCTCTGTTTATAATCAAAAGGGGTATTAATTTAGAATTTTGTAACAGAATTTGGCTTGACTGAATTTAGTAAAAAATCAAAATTGGTTAACAACACAACTGATGAAGCTTACCTTACTGGCTTTTTGAGTTTATGCCCGGTTGACAAACTTAAAAAAGTTCTACGTTGGTTACTAAAATCTTCAAGCAAGAGTCTTCTTTTAATAACATGAAATTAATATCTCTGCAGTGATTTGCAGCTTTAAGTTAGTCAGTTTTGTTTCATTCTTAATTAATTTATGTCAGTTTACATTGCCACTGTCATGTACAGTAACTTGAAACAGTACACTAAACATGTAATTATCTGTCACTGTGAAACACATATGGAATGCAACTTTCACTTTTCAGTTTAGTACTGTTATGTCATTTTAGCCATGTGCTTGTATGACTGTATTTTTCAAAATGCATTCTTTCAGAATATCTTATTCATAGTATTTCTAGTTCACTTAAAGAAGCAGACTGGTTAAGGACAATATTAACTTCCAACATAATAAAATTTTGAGTCTGACTATCCAGCCCTTCTGCAGAAGTCTGCTACTCTATTTGATATGTCAGTGTGAACATGCAATCAACCTTATTGAGTAGAAGACTTACCAAGTCCTACCTACTGATGGATCACAAAGTTTAACTGGAAAATTATGGTGAAAGTATTTACATTTACAAGCTTTCAAGAAATACGCATGTGATGTAGGAAGACATTTTAAACATCAACTTTGCTAATAGTGGTAAAAATTTATATTCACTCCTAAACATATTGTGGGCCAGGATAGCTCAGTTGGTATTGCGACTTGCTACAGGCTGGACGGTCTGAGGGTCAAATCCTGGTGGGGGCAAGGCTTTCTGCACCCATCCAGCCTGGCCCCAGGTGCCCACCCAGCCTCATATAGAATGGGAACTGGATGTCTTTCCTGGGAAGTAAAGCAGCCGGGGTGTGGTGTTGACCATTCACACCCATCTAGCACCAAAGTTAAAGAGAAGAGCTATACCCCTACTCCCCGTCTGGGCATTTGTCGCCTGTTCTAGGTTGAATTTTACCTTTACCTTTACCTACACATATTACCTTAATCATTTATTGTGTTCAATAATTTTACATTTTTACAGGAACTGTATACATGGGACAAAGGAAATCAGCTCACATATCCTATTAGGTATCATGAGATTGGTTACAATATAAGCAAAGAAGATAAGCGTGAGCCAAAGGCTAGTGCCCTTGTTCAAACAGGATATGATGTGTACTAATAGGATCTGGTGAAGAGTTAGACACATCACATATCTATCAGGCCTAATTCTTCAACAATCACATTCTTTGGGAAGTTTCTAGATCCTGTCTTCTTAGTGTTAGTGCAGTCAGAGAGCAAGTTATTGCTACCAATACATACCAATGTACAGTATATCTCCTGTGAATGAGGAGCAGAGTTCAGACATTATGTGATGAGTAATAGCAGTGCGGAGTCTATAGTCCATTCCAGTTCAAGATGGTCTTCACGAAGGAAGGCCAACAAGCAACATAATTAAAGGGAAAGCTTGTCATGCACAAAAGCAAGAAGATACAATTAACGAAAAGAAAAATTGTTACAGGAATATAAAGATTATACTTACTCATATTCCACTGGACATAAGGACCATTTTCTATGAAATATTATTTCTATACAGTGTGAAAGAATGTATTTGTAACAGCAGGGTAAGGTGTCATACATCTTGAAATGACACAGGATCCATATACCTTGAAGAAATGAAACAGAGCAATTATCAGACTTTTTAATAATAATTAACCCTTCAAAGCACAGTGGTTACTGTATATACCACCTGCTGTAACATTAAAGAGCTCTACATTTTGCCCACACAGTGTACTGACATGTTTCATATACAGCAATTTATTTCCTTCGACAGCATTCACCAACATATAAGCAGTGTTTTCTGTGGGGGTATGAACTGAAATCCTAAACATTAGTTGGAAGAATTTTTGGTTTCAAATGGTTCAACCACACTAATATTGTTAATTTATAAAAGGGAACAATTTGATTCAAACACGTACACACACTTTTACCAATTTTAATATTCAAGAGTTTTCATATTACCAACTTTCATACAAAGATACATCCAGCCCTTGTTTCATGCCCTAGCTGTGTTCATGAAGAAGCAGGCATAAATCAAAAACTCAAAAATAAAAAATGAAAATCCCATCAGAATTAAGGCGTTTACATAACAGAATGTATCCAGCCAATGGGAGTTAAACCAAAAATTCAAGAGCAAAAATTAAGAAGTGGATAAACTGTTGAGGAGCATTAAAGCAAAAAGGTAAAAACAAACAAGTGTAAAACAAGGGTTGAGTGTAATACTTCGATTTTTTAGGCAGGAACAACATTTTACCAACCCTTATGAAGGAAAGTTTAACACATTGTTCATTGTTCTCCTGTTTTTGTCTTGTTACTGGTACATTCTCTTGTACCTAGCATTTACAGCATACTTGCCTAACAGAGCTGCTTAGTGCAGTAATCAATACTGAAAAATGTTACAACTGCTACTCAAGCTTCAAAGTTTTGACTGCCATGGATGACATTGGCATCTGCATAGAATATATGCCTATTTGTTGAGATGGGCAATGGTGATTCCTGCAGACTCTTTAGCCATGGCAGTCAGCAATATCCACGCTCACATGCTTCAACATATTTTAGCACCACCGCCATGGATCTGACAGCTGCAGGCAAACTTTAAGGGAGTTTGTCTGCTATAGTTTGTACGAAATGCAGTACTTATCAGTAGCTGTGACGATTTGTAGCAGTGCCAAACCAACATATCAACAGAGTGGTGTAAAACAAAGCATATAAATCATTGTGCTTTCAGAATTTTCACTTTTCAGGTAAATAACTATATTCACATTAGCCAGTTTTGTATGCTTAATACTCTGGAACTAAATAATTATTGGAGTAAAACATTACAAACACATCGTTATGTAGTCATTGCTTCAACTTTTGTCACTAGAAGAAGGGTTTTCTTCATGATTTTTGTAAGACAGGAAATCAACTTGAGTTCCTTTCATACTGTTTGATTCACAGAATATTATAAATCCCTTGACAAGGGATTCTCAGAAAATGCCATTACAGGCTGTCTTAACCCACTGCCCAAGCAGAACTTCAGGTGGTCTGTTCTTATTCCATGCTAGTGTCAGTGATCAGTTCTCAGTAATAGCCATTCATTGTACTGACAATATAGCCAATTTGTGAATGGTTTGTTAACTACAGTACCACATCAAGAAATGGTAACTACATACATATTACACATTCCATAGTTGCAAAATTTAGTTAAAAGACAACAGGACATGGAAAAGTTATAAAAACAAAATATACAGACTTGACACAGTACAAAAATCCTGTAAGTACTTCACGTAGAGTACAAAAATGTTACACTAAATTTATAATACACAACCATCAATCTTCAGGGATGTAGCAGCTTTCAGTGCCTTCATTCATACCGTCTGTCTGGTAACAAGGCCATTTCCACATTTTTCTAGCATCAACTCCACTTCAAATTCCAATGCCTGGGGCCAGCAAATGCATTTCAGGATTAATTTACTCCTTTTAGTAACACTTATAGTTGTTTTCATTTTATCCAGGCTTGTACATTCTTTTATGCAACAGAATTTCCATGCTGCTTTGCAGTTATTGATTTCATCTGCATGTTTAATCATCTTTAATTTAAAATTAGCACCATAAATGCACGACATACATTTTGCTATTATAGATACTGTTGTAACTTTCCTTCCAGCATGTTCATCCATGACTTTTATTGATGACTTTAGCAAATTTTCATGTTAATAATGTGACTTGAAATGAGCTGCTGGCATATCAATGTTCTAAAATAATGTGTATAATTATTGTAGCAACAGTAAAATTTTCTTTATTCACCTAGCCATGGCTGATACACAAAAGCAATGCCCTATTAACATAGTGTGTTTAAACTTGTGTGCAATTATATGTCAACACTCAGTGCCCACTTTTTAGGTAATGAATTAGGAAAAACTTCCTGTCTTATATTTGGGTAAACATGGAATAAGAAATGATGATGGCAATTCCTTATGAACTGCCCTGTAATACCTACTTTCATTCGTACATTTCGTCTATATAGCAAGGCTAGCAAGGATTACAAATTAATAACTCTGTTATTGAGTGACCTAGTTCTTTCACTGTGGGTATATAAATGCTGGTAAGATACATACTAACATTTCATACACAATTTATAGATACATTTATTATGGCTCCATACTAAATATTACAAGTCTTCACTGGGAAAGTTGCTATCCCAGCAAACAAAAAGCTACATACAGATGTACAGCAATAAGTTACAACAACCTCCACAACAGAAATAATGATAAAATATGTGTAAAAGGAGGAGATGGCACAGCTAAACAAAATGAGGATACCAATTCCTTATATGTGTATGATATATATTTAACGGCTTCTAATAGGTATTTTTTTATCAGTTTCGGTACGCCACCACTGTCTGTTTCTATGATATTTATTCTGGAAAAGAAAATTTCCACGCAGCACCATGTCTACATACAAAGTTTACATTGTAGGTTATTTCCTTACTTATTTACTCCTTGTCCTCCAAATATTACTCTGGAATTTTTTTATGCAGACTTTATCAACTGAATCATGTATATCCTGCATTTCAATTGTTTCAAGTGTTTGAAATGTTTCTATATGTTCCAGTAACTCGTCATGGGTTTTAAACAACTGATGCATGATGGAGGGTACATTTGGGTCACTTTCAGTAATGGAAAAAGTCAACAGCAGCAGACTCTTCTGCATTTCTTTTTCCATTTCTTGGCTGAATTACCACAGTTATTAATTTCTGTTTCCAGTATTTCCTGTCCAGTTTTATCCTTTTCTGCTGTGTTGGTCAAAGTGCAATTTTTTCACTTTCCTTCATCTGTGTTCATGTCTTGGCAAGTATCTTCACCCTCTTGGAATTTTTGTTCTGTGGACCTTTGTACATACTGATGCTGCATCACTTATTACAGAATTTTTTCCATGGCAGCTTTGACCACCTCAAGTTTGTTGTATTTTATGATATACTTACACACCACTTCTCCTCTGCTGCTAAACATAAATGTAAAGCTAAATGCTTAGGCCAATTTCTATATCAATATTTTTAATAGTTTATAAAAAGACATTACTTTTAGAATAAATATGAACAGGAAAAAATATTGTCTTCTTTGCCATGATACCACATAGCCTGGTACACAAATACAGACTTTTGTAGGAACTCCTACCTCCATCTTCAGAGCACCTCTCATACCATGAAAAAAGATGTTCCTTCAAATTTGGTAAATTTAAACCAAACTACATGTCAAATCCCAGATAAAAGTAATCATCATAGTCATTGACACAATAACTTCAAATCTTAAACAATGTTTGTATTTGTCCAAAAACCAGTATTCAAATCTGGCCTATGCTTTGTCATTTAAAATAACATCATGAGAAATTATACAGCACAATGAAATATGTACCAAAGAACTATTGTAGTATAACATAACATGAACAAACCTACCTTTAATCTTTCCAGCTGCTACAACAACCCTCCACACAAAAATACACTCATCTTTCTTTCTTTTTATCACTGCAAAAACATCTTTCTTCCAACCATATAAAGCATAATTTGAATCGGAAGGAAACGTGGTGTCAACAATTTGTGGTGTCAGCTGTTCAGCAGGAGTGCCACGCTCAGAAACACAAAAGAACCAATTACAATCTGAATAATAGGCTCCCCATTGTATTTCATTGATTATTAACTTTGTATAGATATAAAGACTAACAAAACTATTTTATTATAAAACAAGTACATCATGTTTTCATAAAATTGATGCATGTTTCGATCTGATCAGGTCATCTTTAGTCTAACAAAAAGAATGAAGAGGAAACTATTCATGTATCATTACAATTATCATTCTGTGGACTTAGGTCTCATCGTTACAATCACATTACAATTTTATTAATTGTATTGAAATTCGTTTTATTGTACTTTAAAGGATAAAACAAATTATGATCAAGGTTGTGTATATAAAAAGTAGAGTGTATTCCTTTTATTGATTGTAAAAGTTGTGTGGTGTTAAATTTTGTTAACTTGTGGGATTATATTGAAACTTATAAAATTACTTCTTAATTCAATATGCTGTATTTTAAAACAGAAAATGGTCTTCTTTTTCTTTATTTTATTTTCAGTTATAATTTATGTATTTATAGTTTGAATGAAGGGTACCTTGGCCTTGCATAAATATTACATACATTTATTACTTTTATACCACGAAGAATACTAATATCCATAAGTCACACTTATTATTTGATTTATTAAAATATTTATGTTTAATCTCCAGACATGATCTTTTTCTTCTTCTCTTCTATTTTTCATATATATATTTTACACTGAGGAGTCAGACTGGTTGTATTATGTTTTGTTGGTATTAATAATATAATAATTTGTCCCTTTTACATTAGCTATCAATTAAAGTGCTTAGATGTCACCTTGTTAAAATTTACTGACCTTTTTCAGAGCTGGTCTCAAATTGCAGCTCTTGTGAATAAAATAATAAACATTTGGGTTCACTGGTGGACAAAGTATCAACTAGGTGAGCGACTACTAGCTTCTCATTAAGGGCTTCACTCTATGTAGTTAGTTATGCTCAAGAACAACATAATTTCTCAAATAAGTTTTACATATGCTTCACTATTGGTGCTGCTGTGAGTGTTGCTTAGCAATGGGTATCTGTGCCTTAATTTTTCTGCTGCACTGGCAACACTAAATGTGGAGGATCATTGAAATTGCTTCATGACACGTTTAATTTGTCTCTGATTCCACAATGTGATGTCAAACTTTTGATGTTAAGCATGTATGGCAGCTGGATAAAGAACTAATTTTTGCAGAATCTGTAGCGAGAACCTACTATCTATGTAACACCTATACATCATGGCACACCTAATGGCAATGATAAAATGTGATAGTAGTTAGGGACGTGTCACAGTTTATACTGAATTCTGTACATCCTACCAGATCAGAATTATAATAATGAGACCTGATAAAATTAATAAACATGCTCAACTTTCTTGAGCATGAAGCTCATGCAGGTGGTGTCAAAAACTGATTTAAAGGAGTCATGAGGTACAATGACCTTACTGTTTCAATGGCCAATTATATTCATCTTCTTCATACATTCCTGCAACTCAAGATGTAAATAAAAGGTAACATTCACACTTGCTATTTCAATTTCATCACAGCTAATATTGAGGATGCAGATTCTGGGAATGTAATCTACTTCTGCTCCACATCAGTTGATCAGAGACAGCTGCTGTAATAGTAGGGGACATGGTGACTTTTCTAGATGGACATACCACAGTCCAGAACATGTTGCCCTGCAAACTAAAATGCATAATGTTTTCACTTTTTATTGTCTTTTTAATTTCTAGATCATATCTCCTTGCATTAGGACCATTTTTTAAACATCTTACTCTTGTAGATGGAGGTATTTAGAAAAACATACAATTTAGTTAGGCGGTAAGAACTTAACAAAAGTTATGTGAAAGCTGGGATAATAAATACTTTTAGGATAATTAAAATACAAGCATATAAAACACCCCTTGAAGACAAAACAGAAGGTGCAAAATGTGACAACTGTCACCAAAATAATACCGTATTTCTCCACTTCAAATGAAATTCATTCTGAGATACACATTAGACTCTTCTAAATGCGGAAATTTAAACACAGTGAAACTGAAGTGGAATGCAAAGAGGTAACTGACTGAAAAAGTCAGGTAGTTTTGTGTTTCACTACAGTTTCTGGGATTTACCGGAAAAGAATGCGAAACAAATGTATTTTAATTTCAGATTTAAATTCAGAGAATCTAACTGTACCGACATGTCTCATGTTTGACCATTGAATGGGTATTCAAGTTGGGCCTTCTGACAACTGCAGCTTATGTGAAAACAGGTAAGAACCTGGTAAATTTATTTGTGAAGGGTCTGTGATAAACATCCTGCTGTTTGACTGCTTATTCATGGCAAAGGGCTCAAAAATGACAGACATGTTAGATATGAACAGAAAAGTGATACTTATCAAAGACAGTAAAATTAAGATTATCAGTGTGAAGCTACATTCACTGTGGGAGAAACTTCAATTTACGAATTGTTACGAAGAAGATCTGAAATACAAATCAACACTCTTATTGTGAAAGACTCCATGAAAGAAAAAGTCGAATGACCAAAAACAAGGACTGTATGAATTTATATTATAGTCTTTGCAAGTGAGTTAAAGAAAATTCCAGTTAAAATAAGGATATATAACCAAAAGTAAAATAAGTGTCAGAAATAGTGGTTCAAAGTGGCTGGAAGGTTTACCTACAAAGTTTTTTAAAATGACCACAAAATTGTAAGACTTCAGGTTTTCTTGATGACTATAAAGGAAACAGTCTTGTCTTTTTTTTAATGTTTTGCCGACCATGCATCTCAGTATATTTTTTCGCAGTAATTAATCAACTTGATGCACAAAATTTTTGTTTCACAATAAGTTTATTTCATGCCTTTTACATGTTTCAAGCATATGTGCTCATCATCAGGAGGTCAAAATTGCATTACACAGCCTCTGGTATCATCACACTGAAACAAGTGAGTGGTCTAAAATTACTAAAATACAATTCTATAAATATGAGCAAATAGTA
>Ga0131853_10005603_pt1 | contig 22657 bp, 24 predicted proteins | sample TergutLab28metaG_FD_92764 | JGI IMG/M metagenome (GOLD analysis project Ga0131853, IMG submission 92764) | Labiotermes labralis P1 segment gut microbial communities from Petit-Saut dam, French Guiana - Lab288 P1 (version 2) (version 2) | ecosystem: Host-associated > Arthropoda: Insects >...
GAGGCTATAGTATCACCAAAGATGATTTGATTGCATAGGGCGCAGCACAACTCCATCTTTTGCCATTATTGTGGCTTATTTGCTATGCTGAATTTTACTGAAGTTTGTTTCAAACTATCCCTCCCTAGTTTTTGATAGTTAAATTATATCAGTACAACTCAAAAAGTCAATGATTTAAAGCCGTCCTTTAAAATCTTCATAACCAAATGTTTTTACGATTTCGATGTTGCCGTCAAGGCGTGCAAATGCTATATTCGGTAGATTGATGCCGTTAAACGTATTGTTTTTGACCATAGAATAATGCGCCATGTCACAAAAAACAAGCTTGTCGCCGACTTTAAGCTTTTCATCAAACGAATAGTCGCCGATAACATCACCAGACAGGCATGTATTGCCCCCAAGTCGGTATGTGTGAGCTTTTTCGCCGGGCAAGCCGCTGGAGATAATAAACGGACGGTACGGCATTTCAAGAACATCCGGCATATGGCAAGCGGCTGATGCGTCAATAATCGCTAAGTCCATTTCATCTTCTTTAATAATGTCAAGAACTGTTGATACAAGAAAGCCTGTGTTTAAAGCAACCGCTTCGCCCGGTTCTAAGTAAACTTGCACGTTGTATTTACTTTTCATCTGCATAATGCAATTTATAAGCGTTTCGATGTCATAATCATCACGTGTAATATGATGCCCTCCCCCGAAATTGACCCATTTCATCTGATTTAAATATTTGCCGAATTTTTCTTCAAAAACCTTTATAGTGCGCTCCAAAACATCAGAATTTTGTTCGCACATCGTGTGAAAATGAAGCCCGCTTATGCCTTCAAGGTCGATACCTTCAAAATCGCTTATCTTAATGCCGAAGCGGGAATGTTTCGCACATGGGTCGTACATTTCAGTCTCAACTTCTGAATATTCGGGGTTAACGCGAAGTCCACAGCTTATGCCAAGCCCGCTGTTTTTAATAATATCTCGATATTTATACCACTGCGCCGCAGAGTTAAACACGATATGCCCGCACATTTTCATTATGTCGACAAACTCGCTGTCTAAATAAGCAGGCGCGAAAACATGCGTTTCTTTACCCATTTCTTCATAGCTTAAGCGTACTTCGTTAAGCGAGCTTGAAGTCGCACCGCTTAAATATTCGCTCAAAACAGGATAAGTGCTGTACATTGAAAAACCCTTTTGCGCAAGCAAAATCTTACAACCTGTCCTGTCCATAACGCCTTTAAGCGTTTCTAAATTTTTTATCAAAAGCCGTTCGTCCACAACGTAAACGGGAGTTTTTAGAGTTTTTAAGTGATCCATAGTTTATCTCCTCGGCGGCATAGGCGAGCTGCCAAATGCTTTTTGTTTAAGTGTTTTAACAATAATACCATCAACACACAAATAAATCAACAATCCCGGAATATTTCCCCCATCGTTCTAATAAACATATTAACACGATACTTTTAAGGAGGAAAAAGGTATTATGGGCTCCACAAAAATATTTGTAATACAGCTGAGAAAAGTGTTTAAAGCGGCGATATACGTTGTAATAGGCCTTGCGCTTATTGCTCTTTTGGCTTATTTCTTCATGCCGAGCAGCGAAAGAAATGCTATAGAGCCATCGGTTCAAAGGGAGTCGGAAATAGAAAGCGCGTCCGCCTATGTTCCGGGTACTTATGCGATTGAACTTCTTCTTACAAACGCTCCGATTAATTTGGAGGTGGAAGTGACAGAAAACGAAATAATCGCTGTTAGATTCGCCGAGCTTAGCGAAAATCATAGAGCGCTATACCCGCTTCTGTATTCTGCAATGGCGCATCTTTCAAGCGAAGTTTTAAGGACTCAATCTCCTGAAATTGCTTTGTCGTCAGATTATGAAGTTACAAGCCGTGTGCTTTTAGAAGCTGTTAAAGTCGCGCTTGAAACGGCTCAGGCTTCAAACGAGTAATCATTATTACATACCACAAAAGAAGAAAAACCCCGAAGGCGGATGCCCTCGGGGTTAATACTGCACAAAAATATATGCGGTTCCGATAGAGTGAACACGCCCTAGTCAACTGAAAAAGTCGACAGCATTTGTAAAAAGTCATTTTCCGTGACGTTCATACGCCCTCCGGGCGTTGTGTGGGTAAATGTAAACATTTGACCATTAGCAATTGTCATCGTTTGATTAAATGACATTGGAACGCCCATAATGCTTGCGTCAAACCTAAACGTAACAAAGAAGCTATTGCCTAAATATTTGCCGCGCATGTTTTCAACAACAGTGAATCCATCAAAAACTTGAGAAAACATCGATTCAAACATTTCTTGAATTTCAGCTTGATCTGACTCTGATCTGAGCATATCAACAGTTGCGCCCATCGCGCTGTCGACAACTATGTTAGTGTTTGGCGCAACATCATTATACATATTGTCAAAGTCATACCACATGACAGTAACTGCAGATAAATCTGCAGAGTCTAAAATGTCCATTAAAGCATCAAGTTCTCCGTCTGCTTCTTCCGCAAGAAAATCTAATACTTCATTTAAATCAATAGAGTCATCAAGAGTTATCCAGTCGCTTGAATGGTGGACGCTAAAGCCAATTGCGTTGCTTCTGTATTCAACAAACCCCGCAGGGATTATGATATCAGAAGCTGTATCTTCTTCATTAGCGCCATTGTCAGCATTTTCATCATCAGCGTCATTATCAGCATATTCATCATCAACGTCATTTTGGCCGTTTGCGCCTGCTTCCGCATTTGTAGCGCTGCCTGCCTGATTTCCTTGCGGTGTTGGCTCTGCACATGCGCTAAGTATAAGCATCATGCTCATTGCTGCAAAGACAAGCAGCAATATTTTAATCTTTTTCATAAAACTTTCCCTCCAAATATTTTATACAAATTTTTGCACGAGGCTCATAGTATCATAAGAAGGCCTATTGTGTCAACAAATAAAATTTGTTAAAAATAACTCAAATCCGATTGTTTTTTGACAGACCTCATGTTAAAATTAACAGGATAAAAATTATAAAATACAAATTGATAGGAGAGATTAATATGGCAAAGATTATCGAATGCGTACCCAACATTAGTGAAGGCCAAAATATTGAAATTATAGAAAAGGTTTTAGACACTGTTCGCGAAACAGCGGGCGTTACGCTTGTTGACTATTCATCAGACGCAAGCCATAACCGCACTGTTATCACGTTTTTCGGCAGTTTGGAAGGCGTTGAAGAGGCAGCTGTTAAACTTGCTAAAAAAGCAGTCGAACTTATCGACCTTACAAAACATAAAGGCGAACACCCAAGGATGGGCGCGGTTGACGTAATTCCTTTTATCCCAATTAAAGAAGTTTCAATGTCTGAAGCAGTTGAACTTTCTAAAAAAGTAGCTAAAAGAATTTGGGAAGAAGCAAAACTTCCGATTTTCTTATATGAAGAATCAGCTTCCACTCCAAAACGCGTAAACCTTGCGGCTGTTCGCAAAGGCCAGTTTGAAGGAATGGCTGAAAAAGTTAAGCAAGGCGAATGGGCGCCGGATTTCGGAGAGCGCGCTATTCACCCAACAGCCGGAATTACAGGTGTTTGCGCAAGAATGCCGCTCGTTGCGTTTAACATTAATCTTTCAACTTCTGATCTTTCTGTTGCCGATAAAATCGCGAAAATTATTCGTGGCTCAAGCGGAGGCTTCGACTGCGTAAAAGGCATCGGCGTCATGCTTGAAGACAGAAATATCGCTCAAGTTTCGATCAATATGACCAATTTCCAAAAAACGCCCCTTTATCGCGTGCTTGAAACAGTTCGCTTTGAAGCTGAGCGTTACGGCGTTTCAGTTGTCGGCACGGAAATTATCGGTCTTACCCCTATGCAGGCTTTAATTGACTGCGCGGATCACTATTTGCAAATCGAAAACTTCGACAGCGTACGTCAAATTATCGAAAATCATTTGCTATAGAGCCCTAGAGATCTGTAGCTATAGATAGGTGCTTATTATGGAAAAACTTCTTATATATAATATTGGGATGCTGCAAACGCCGCAGGGAAGCTCCCCGCTTCGCGGCGCAGCGCAAGGTGAAAACTTAAAGTTTAAAAACGCCGCGATTTTGATAGAAGGCGGCGTAATTAAGGAAGTAACTGCTGATGGCAAGCTGCCGGTCAGCGCAGATTCAGCTACGACTCGTGTTAATGCTGATGGAAAGCTCGTAACTCCGGGCCTTATCGACTCACATACGCATCTTGTGTTCGGCGGTTGGCGGCAAAATGAGATTCCGCTTAAAATCAAAGGCGCGTCATACCTTGATATTTTACGTGCGGGCGGCGGTATTCTTGATACGGTTAAAAAAACTCGCGAAGCATCCGAAGATGAACTATACGAAAAAGGCATGAAATTCCTTGATGAAATGTGGGCGCATGGCGTGACAACATGCGAAGCGAAAAGCGGTTATGGCCTTGATATTGAGACAGAGTTTAAACAGCTTAATGTTACAAAGCAGATTAACGGTGCACATAAAATGGATATAATTTCAACATTTATGGGCGCGCATGCGATACCTGAAGAGTATAAAGACAACGTGGATGGCTATATCGACTTTGTGTGCAATGAAATGTTGCCGATTGTTGCAAAAAGCGGACTTGCGACTTATTGTGATATTTTTTGCGAAGACAGCGTTTTTAATGTAGAGCAGAGCCGAAAAGTGCTTCTAAAGGCGAAAGAATTGGGCTTTGGCATTAAAATTCACGCTGATGAGATAGAAGAAATCGGCGGGGCGCTTCTTGCGAGTGAGGTCGGCGCAATTTCGGCAGAACATTTAATTGCAACGGGCGACCAGGGCATTTTAGCATTGGCTGAAGCAGGCGTAATTGCGAATCTTCTTCCTCAAACTTCGTTTTATCTAGGTAAAAGTTATGCGCGAGCAAGAGATATGATAAGAGCCGGTGTCGCTGTTTCAATAGCGTCAGATTTTAATCCCGGTTCATGCCCGTCAAATAACTTACAGCTTGCAATTAATTTAGGATATCTCAAATATCGAATGTTCCCCGAGGAAATTTTAACGGCTGTTACGCTAAACGCTGCTTGTACAATCGGCGTTCAAGATAAAGTCGGCACGATCGAACCGGGAAAACAAGCCGATATAGTAATTTGGAACACTCCGGATTTTGAAACAGTCTGTTACAGATTCGGCACAAATCAAGTGCAAACAGTGATTAAGGCGGGTTTCCTCTAACGGGAATGACCAGGTTTTCAGTGGGTTTTGTGTCAATCAAGGCAAAAATTCGCTGAAATACTGAAGAATTTTAAATAGGCATCGGCAAGAGGGCCGACCGCCGAAGGCGGCTTTTGCGCAGCAAAAGTGCTGAGAAGAGTGACACAAAATCCACAAAAATATTGACGTTTCCGCTATAGGAAACATGCCTTCAGGGAGGAATTTTATAATGCAGCTTAGTACTATGAAAATCAACGAATATATCGATCTTTTAGGCTCTAACGCGCCTGCACCCGGCGGAGGGTCTGCAAGTGCGCTAAGCGGTGCGCAAGGCGCTGCACTTGCTGCAATGGCGGCAAATTTAACGGTTGGTAAAGCGAAATACGCGGAATTTGAAGAACTTAACCAAAAAGCATCAAAAGAAGGATTAGAGTTTCAAAATAAAATGCTCAAATTAATTGACGACGATACAGAATCGTTCAACAAAGTGTCGGCGGCGTTTAAGCTTCCTAAAGAAACTGACGAAGAGAAAAAAGCGCGCTCTAAAGCTATTGCTGACGCGACGCTTTGCGCAACCGAAACACCTTTTGAAACGCTTGAAGTTTCGGTTAAAGCTCTTGCTCTTTGCAAGTCTCTTGTAGGCAAGTCAAATCCCAATGTTGCAAGCGACTTGGGCGTTTCTGCACTTAACCTTCTTTCTTGTGCAAAAGGTGCGTGGCTTAATGTTTTGATTAATTTAAGCGGTATCAAAGATGCTCAAAAAGCGGAGCATTTCAAAGTTGAAGGTCAAAAATTAGTTGATATGGCGCAAAAAGAAGCCGATGAAATTTATGCGGCGATTGTAGCGATGATGTAGGGGAGATCTTCAAAATGGACAGAGCACTTGGCGATTTAACAGTTATTGATTTAACGCGCGTTTTGGCAGGGCCGTATGCAACTATGATGCTTGCAGATATGGGAGCGCGGGTTATACATGTGGAGATGCCTTTAACGGGTGATGATTCTCGTGGTTTCGGACCGTATGTTAACGGTGAGAGCTGTTATTTTACGGGTATAAACAGAAATAAAGAAGGACTGACGCTTAATTTAAAAAGCGATGGCGGAAAAGAAATACTAAAGAAATTGATTTTAAACGCAGATATTGTCGTTGAAAACTTCAAGCCGGGTACAATGGAAAAACTTGGGTTTGGATATGAAGATATTGTTAAATGGAAGCCGAATATAATTTACGCCGCTTGCTCAGGCTATGGTCATACAGGGCCATTTGCGAATTTGCCTGCTTATGATGTTATTGTACAGGCAATGGGCGGGCTTATGAGTATTACATCTAACGTTGCAAATGGCGAACCAACGCGGGTTGGCGCGTCAATTGGGGATATTTTAGCCGGAATCTTTACCTGCGTCGGCATACTTACGGCTGTTCATCACAAAGACAAAACAGGCGAAGGGCAAAAAGTTGACGTTGGGATGCTTGATTGTCAAGTTGCTATTTTAGAAAACGCGATTAATCGCTACTTTATAACAGGTGAAACTCCAAGACCTGTCGGCAACCGACACCCGTCCATTACGCCGTTTGAAGCGTTTAAATGTGCAGGTGATGAATATGTTGTTTTGGCGGCAGGCAATGACAAGCTATGGGCGGAGCTTTGTGTGCTTTTTAACCGAGAAGACCTAATTAGTGACCCGCGATTTAAGACTAACGCGCTCAGGACGGATAATCACGAGGAATTAAAGCCTATTATGGACGAGATTTTAAGCGCAAAAACATCGGATGAATGGGTTAAACTTTTAACCGAAAACAACATCCCTTGCACGACAATCAATTCTGTTGACAAAGTCGTTAAAAATCCGCAAGTCCTTGCAAGAGACATGATTGTTGAAGTTGAGCATCCTTTAGTCGGTGCGCAAAAGCTTGCGGGAATACCGATTAAGTTTTCAAAAACGCCGGGCACGATACATAAGCCCGCGCCTATGCTTGGTGAGGATAATGAAACGATTTTAAAAGAGCTTGGATTTTCAGATGATGAAGTAAAGGGCTTTAAAGCGGATGGTACGATTTAAGCAGCCTAACTAAAAGCAAAATAAAACAGACGATTTACAACAGCCTACACGCTGTTTGTCAATCGTCTGTTTTTGTATCTTCATAATTAAAGTTTTTTATACCTTCAATTGTTTTTAAAATAAAATCCCTTTGGCTATCGGTAAACTCATGAAGATATAGATGGCTTTCTTTGCCGATGCCTACCAAATAATCCAAAGATATATTGTAAATAACTGCAAATTGAATCAAAGTTTCAGTTTTAGGCGTTAATCTATCGTTTTCATACTCACTCACTGATTTCGGATCAACACTAACTTTTTCTGCAACTTCTTTTTGAGTAAGTTTATGTTTCTTTCGTAACTGCCTTAACTTATCACCTAAACCGTATATTGTGCTATCGGCCATTTCTATACCTTCTTTCGTGTAAAAATCATATTAAATTATAATCAAGTATATCCATGTGAAACATTGACAAAATTACTTGATTATAGTATGTTATACATGGATTATTGGTGCAGCACCGTAAAACATCGTGCAATCTACTGAAAATAATATAAACAAAGGAAAGAGAGAAAATGCAGATAGGATTCAAAGAGATATTTAAGGAGAGGGTATATAATTGAATTTAAAAGCGCATAAAATGGATATTGCTATCATTGTGGCAGTGATACTTGCTATTATAGCTTTAATAATATATATGGTTTATGAGGAAGGTCAAAACAACGTAATTCATAACCCTACCTTTATCGGTGAGGTTGTCGGTAAAGAATCCGTTGTCCGTAGTGTTGGAGGTACGTGGGCGATGAGATATACTGAGTTCCGATTACATATTGTTGGGGAGTATATTAAAGATAATGAAACAATACATGTTGATAGAGTATTTAGAGTTTACAGGGAGTTTTATAACCGGTTTGATATAGGTGATATTTTTTCTCATGAGCCTTAAGAGTAAAGTATAGACAAGGAAAAACGGCAGGCACGAATGCCCACCGTTTCATAGTATAAGCCGCAGAATTGTTCCTCAGCAGTGTCCTATATTGCTGCCATTGACTTTGGTGACTGTTCGCCCAATTAATGGGGCTATTAACCGCCTCCAAAAATCTCTTTAGAGGCTTCCATATAGTAATCATAAAACTTTGCATGTGCTGCTGTTATCGCTTTGAAGTTCGGCGGCAAAAGTTCCATTTCATAGATTACCGAGTTATGATCCGATTCGTAAAGGCGGTTCATGCCGACAAGTGAGCAAAATTTCTCACCTTTATCCGTGACGGCATCCGCCACAACGCGCTTCATATAAAAACCTTCGTCACCGAGACTTATAAGCCTTTCAACAAATGCTTCAAGAAGATATTTTAAAACGCCAACCATTTGATAGTCTGGATGGATTACGACTGATGAAAAATACAAATTGTAAATTCCGGGCTCGTCATAACTAACAGCAGCTTCAGGCGGTAAGCAGGCATCAATAAGCGTTCCGGATTTTATAAGGTCATAATATTCATCCGTAATCGCCGTCACAAGTACATACGCGACGATTTTATCAGCAGAGCTTGAATAAAGCATCGTATATGTATCGCTGTTTCGCTCGAACCCGTCCATTGAGGATTCAAACGAATTGTGATAACGTTCGTCATAAACTAATTTATCGAGGTTTAAAATTTGCTTAATATGCTCTGCTGTTACACTCTCGCCTTCGATAATCGTCAGGTCGTCTTTGCTCTTTTCATTACACATGTACTAAGTTCCTTCCACAAATACAAAATCAAGCTGCTTAGCTGAAATATCCGCCCGCACAACTTTTACACGTTTTTTGTCGCCAAGCCGATAAATGCTTCCGTATCGTTCGCCTTTATACAGCATATTTTCAGCATCATATTTATAGTAGTCGTCATCAAGGCTTGATAAAGTGACCATGCCATCCACTGTGTTTTCAAGCTCAACATAAATTCCCCAACTCGTCACACCGCTAATAATACCGTCAAATTCATGATTGATTTTATCGGCCATAAACTCGATTTTTTTCATAGTTTCAATATCACGCGCACAGGCTTCCGCGTTTCTCTCATTTGTAGAGCAAGAAACGCAGACATTTGGTATATGTTTATTAAAATATTCAAGTTTATCATCATTCATGCCCGCAATATTTTCCTTGATTATACGGTGGATCGTAAGATCCGGGTAGCGCCTTATAGGTGATGTAAAATGGCAGTAGCATTTCGAAGCAAGGCCATAATGCTCAAGGTTTTCAGGAGTATATTTAGCCTGCTTAAAGCTTCTCAAAATAGTTCTGCTTATTATCATCTGTTCAGGCTCGCCTTCGATATTGTTTAAAAGCGTCTGAATCGAACGCGGGTTTTTGCCTTTGCCTTTTAGCGAATGGCCAAATCCTCGTACGAATTTAGTCAAATTTTCAAGGCTTTCGTCATCGGGCTTTTCATGCGAACGATAGACAAACGGCAGCTCAAGCCAAAAATGAGTTTCGGCGACCGTTTCGTTGCAAAGTATCATAAATTCTTCGATAATGCTTGTCGCGACATTTCTTTCGCGTTTTATAACGTCTGTCGGCTTGCCGTTTTCATCAACGTAAATTTTTGCTTCGGCAAAACCAAACTCTACCGCTCCGCGATTCGCTCTTTTTTGCCGAAGCGTTTCAGCTAAATCCTCCATATGTTCAAGCATATGTTTGTAGTCTTTGTATTCTTCTAAAAATTCGGAGTTTTCATTTGTTAAAACATCCGCGACAGCTGTGTATGTCATTTTCTTGTTTGAATTTACGACAGACAGCAGAATATCACTGTTCGTAACAGCTCCATTTGTGTCAATTTCCATAACACAGCTCAAAGTCAGCCTGTCAACCTTTTCATTTAGTGAGCAAATGCCGTTTGAAAGTTTATGTGGAAGCATTGGGATCACGCTATCGAGAAAATAAACACTTGTGCCTCTTGCATATGCCTCTATATCAATCGGCGATAGTTCGGGAACATAATGCGAAACATCCGCGATATGAACCGAAAGACGATATGCGCCGTCATCAAGCGGCTCAATTGAAACCGCGTCATCAATGTCTTTCGTGTCCTCGCCGTCGATTGTTACTGTTAAAAGATTTCTAAAATCTTTGCGATTTACTAATTCATGAGGGGATATTTCATCCAGTATGCCGTCGAGTGATTTCATAACAGCTTTTGGGAATTTATCTCTGATTCTATACTGGCGCAAAGCGCTCAAAACACAGGCAGTCGGGTCGTTCATATGCCCTAAGATTTCAACGATTTTGCCTTCGGCATCTTTATCGTTATTTGGATAACCGGTAATTTTTACAACAACTTTATGCCCATGCACCGCGCCTAGTGTGCTGCCCGGATTTATGCGTATGCTGTCGCTTATTTTTTTATCATCAGGTGTGACGTATCCATTATTTTTATAACCGTAGAACGTTCCGACCAGTTCAAAATTAGCGCGCTTTAAAACTTTGACGACTTCCGCTTCTGCTCGGCTGCTATTCATCGCTTCTTTAACAATTTTAAACAAAACTTTATCACCGTGCATTGCGCCGTTTTTATCGATTTCTTTAACAAATACGTCTTTATCTTCGCTCGAAATATTAATAAACGCAAATCGCTTGCCCGTGTCAGAAAGCGTTCCCGTGAACAAACCAAGCGATTCAGGGAGCATTAATTTGCCTTTTTTAGTTGCACAAATCGTGCCTGCTTCGATCATTTCATTTATACAATCAAAAAATTCAGGCGCGTCCGAAACGTTGCCTCCGATATAAGAAAAAAGTTCCTGTTCGGTCATCGCGGCGCCTGAAGAAATAATCTCTATTATTTTTTCCCTAAATTGCCCCAAAATTACCTCCTATATAGCGAATGCTGTAGTAGCGAATGCTGTAATGGCGAATGCCGTAATAAGCTTTACCCTGTGATATGGACATTATTATTTTCATCAATTTCGACGCTTGCTTTAAAAATTTGCGTAAAAAACATCGACGAAGCGTAAGCTCTGTTATTTATAATGACCGCGTCCAAGGACCGCCTGCTTACAAGTGGAACAACGTTCATAACATATTCAAAATTATGCCCGCGTGTAAAAGTAATCGTGCGCTCGCGAGCGTCCCATACAACTTGATATCCAAGTGCGACAGCGACGTCACGAACAGGGATAAACACGATGTTCCCAAGCTGCACACTGGGCGTAGGGCGCTCCCTTCCCGAAACCCAAACAACGTTGTTTGTTAAAACCCTTGTGCCATGCGGCAAAGCTATCATATTGCGCACGAATGTATCACTTGACGCATCTCGCAAAAGCGTGCCAAACGTCGTTCGGTCAAAGCCCGAACTAAAGGGATTTAAAGTAGCGGCAGAAGCGGCGAAAACATGGTTTTCTGTCTCCAAGATCCTCCGAACTCTAGTCCTATTTGACCAAAAAGCCGATTCATATACAAAAAAGCTCATAAGCTCAACAGGACGAGTAATTCTATCCTGCGGTACATAGAAAAACGTTATGCGCTCAAGAAGCCCATTTACCGGATTGTCAAAAGTTTCGCGCTCGGCAATTAAAAAAGTTTGCCAACTCGTTCGAATGTTTAAAGAATAGGCAACTCGTGCGCCTGAAATCGTGCCGCGTGATAGATTAATCCGATTTACAGAGCTGACATTAATTTGCGATGCAAGTACGGGCTGCACAAAAAATAAGGCAGCCAAAGCGCAAACCAATATAAGGCGCAAAGCTTTTTTTAAATTTATCATGTCAACCCCCTTAAAACGCCGTTGAACCCAAAAAAATACTTAAAGCCCATCTATGTATTAATCTAGCAAAATACAGCGTATTTATACTTCATTTATGTTACATTCCTTATTATACCACCTAACTTTAAAAATGTCAAAGGTGGGACGAGGCGAAATAATTGACATACAATTTTTTGTAAAATTCCCAATTATTTTGAAATTGTTTGGAAAAAATTTGGAAAAGTACTTGACATCAAAAAAAAGGTATACTTAATGTGTGACGTCACATTTTATTAAACTCTGTCTTTTAAAGGAGGCTAGTCTTTTATGGGCGATAGTGAGATTGTGTTTTGGGGTTGTTATGAGTGATTTTTTTGCTTGTGATAACCCTGTTTTTTGATTAATGTTGTTGACTGTTTAGTAAATTTTTGTTAATATTTTATGAGGAGGAAGTTATTTATGAAAAAGAAAAACAAAGTTAGGATTTCAGCATTAATACTTACTTTTTTAATAATAATTCAATCATCCCTTACTGTTTTTGCACAGGATATTAATATGCAAACGGATTTATATATTGAACCTTATGAAATTATTTTTCATATATGCGCTGATGAGCTTTTGGCAGAAGCGGGACTAGCAAGAGAAAGGACTATAGCTCATACCATTAACTTTACTGCTTCTCAGCATTTCAACGTGAATTGTACGCGAGGATGTGGAGGGTTCGTTACAGGTCATGGAATTTTAAGCGGAAGTGTAACTTTTAATGCTAACGGGACGCTAACTCCACATGGCGTTCCAAGCTTTAGAGCATATACAAGCTTTGGCGGACCGGACGGACCTTATATTTGGCAAGGAAACGCAAGCCTCTTTGACAATAGGTTTAATTTGCTAAACAACAATAGGACTGTTGAAGCTCGCGGCACGATTAGTGCAACCGCAACCAAATTTTGGGGAATATGGCCTGAGTGCCACTGCCGTTTTCCAAATATCATTATAACTCACAGGATATCTTGATTATGGTCTCACCTCTTGATCCTCAACTAAGATTTGTTTTAGAAATATTATTGTTCTATATTCCTGAAGCGTTTCTGTTCTATTACATAATTACGGCAGCTTTTGGGATAAGGCCGAGGAGTATAAAATTAAAGCTAACACTGTTTCTAAGCATTCTATTAATATACACATTTTTGCGTAATAGCTTAGTGTTTGATACGCCGCCCCTTGGGCCTAACAGGTCTACGTTTCAGATAATTTTGGGTCAATTTGAGCTTGCCATGAACAGGCTGCGCTTTGGTGGGCAGTTCATAATTATTTGCGTAGCTATCAAAAAGATAATTGATTTTTTTGCCAAGAAATGATATAAGGAGGAAGTTTTATGACCAAAATTAGTATAATACGAAATTTTGCTGCTACTATTGCTGTATGCTTTATTGCTGCAATAATGATACAAGTTAGCGTTTTGGCTGATGACTCGGAGGAATTTTCCATAGAGCAGGGAAATGCTACTTATGAATTTTTGAGAGAGTTAAAAGATGCAGATGTAGACAATATTACGATAAGCTACCCTGATGGTACAGATGTAAGTGAAGGCATGCGAAATAATTTTCTGCAAAAGCTTGCAAATGACGACTTTGATGGTTTAACAGACTTGATTTTTAATTACCATCTTTTCTTGCTAGTTATGGAAGAGGGGTCATTAAGTGCAGGCAATATAAATATCAGTCATGTTTACAATTTTTTTCGGCCATTTTCCCGTCTTATGCAGGCTGACCGAAGGCCTAATGATCAGACTGTCTTAATACGGTTTGCCTTGCGGGGGTCTGTCACATTTAATCATGATGGAACTGTTAGTCCAAACGGAAGACCAATCGTAACTTTGGAAGACGCTTGGTTAGGAGAGGAATGGTCTTTTACAATACAGAATCCAAATCATACTGCTGAGAGACTTAACAATAATCTCTCTGTGCGATTTACTGGTCAAGGCAGGGTTGAGGGGCGTTTTGGGCTTCACACAGGCGAACGAGTGAACTTTGGAAATTTCGAGTATATATATAATGTTTCCTAGTCATGGCCGCATTATTAAGCACAAGCTCTGTATTGGATAACATACCGACATTTTCATTTTGGGAATACATATCAGGCATGGTTCATCGTCTGCTATTTGTTGTTGGATTTAGCCATCCATTATGGTCTCTTATGTTTTTTAGCGGTGCATTTTTCGGAACGTTTTTGTTCTATCATATTTTAACAAACGTGTTTGAAGTGAAGAATAAAAAGAAAAAATGGCTGTTGACAGCTGTTTTCCTCATAGTTTATTTTCCTTTGAGGGATATTGCTGTCAGTTCGATCGTTCCGTTGCCACGGATTTTGAGAGATCCGACCTTTTATCCTTCGATTATGCCAAGAATGTCAATAAGGATGTTTCAAAGCTTTTGGAATAATTTTCATCTCGGAGGCGCCGTTTTATTCATATGTGTGGTTATTAAAAAAGTCATAGACTTTTGCATTAAATCAATACGCAGTAAATAACACCAAAAAAGCGGAGATCAAAAATCTCCGCTTTTTTATGCTCAATTATCAAATCCAACTAGATAAAATCATACAAAATATTCATTCCCGCAATTTCAAACCTCAGCGTTCTAAAGGCCGGATTCCTTGCACCTTCTTCTGTCCAAAGGTTTGCAAGGCCCAAGTATCTTACGCCTTCTCTTACATTTAGAGCAGGCGCTTCGGCTCCTTCGTATACTACGAAGATGTTTTTGCCGCTTTGAACTGCCTCTGATAAAACATCCTGGAACATTTCAAATTCTCGCCTTATCGTCCAGTTAAACGGGTGCATATCAACATAAATGATGATATGATCGGCGTTTGTTTCGCGCAAATCTCTTGTAAATCTTGACCACTGAGCCACGTTGGTTGAGATAAGCCCGCCGTTTGCGGCTGTAAGCTGCATAATACCAACGTTATATTGTAATAAAAAGTTATATTCGCCTATGTATCTTGCGTTTCTGACAGAGATGTTGCCTGCTATCCCGTCGTTGCCTGAGTGCAGAACGAACGCCGCGTGTTGGTTAAGCGCGTTTGTTACTTGTCTGATTACGTCGTTATATCCGCTTGGCGCTGTTTCTTCCTCGTGGCTTAAATTACCCGAAACTGAAATTTGGAAAACGCCGTTTGCCGGTGCGCGGTTAAGGCCCTGAATGCTTCTGAATCTGTCGATAAACATTGTGCTTTCGGGAATTTCGATAGCTTCAAATATAATTGCTACATCGCCCGACAGGTTATCAAAAAACAAAGTTTGTGTCTGCACGTTTGTATTTTCAAGCGCGACCGCGTAAATTCTGTCAAGCGTAATCGGATATCTGATATTGCTTGGAATTTGCGCGTGAACTTGCCGCCAGCCGGTCCAGTTTATTTCACGAGCAAAGTCTATAATTACAAACTCGCCGTTTGCGTCAATTAACCGTCCGCGAAGCCAATGGTTTGAATTGTTGCCGTAAACCATAAGGCTTAGCCTTGAAGGATTGCCCGGAAGAGGAAGCGGCGTATCAAAAGATAAGTTTGCCGCCTGCGTTTGATCAGATACTGCGAATCTGTATGTAAGCTCAGCAGAAAAACTGCCGCTTGAAACTCTGTCAGCCGTATAGCGGACGTTGCCTGTTACATCGGTTGGATGACCAATAAATCTAATCGGTCTGTTGTTTTCAAAGTTGAATATACTGCGGCTTTCTGTGCCTGAAACTACTGATATGTATGCCGCAACCTCGCCGACACTTGCCCTTATGTAGCCTGCTCCGAGGTTTTCAGCAATGAAAGTACTGCCTTCCATTCTGCCAAGTGAATTTGGGTGTACGCTAAAGCTTACGCCTGTATGTATGTATGCTGTTTCGCCATCGATGCTTAGGCCGTTAAACTCAAGAACTGTCTCTCTGTCAACACCTGTTAAAACTTCACGCGTGACGGGTAAAAGTGCGGCAAGCTCAATGCTTCTTATTTCCGCTCGGCCTGTTACGCCACTGTAATTTGCATCAATTGTTATGCTACCTGTCCGACTGGGGAAGAAAAACCCTTCTTCGAACCTTCCGCTTCCATCGTTAAAGCTTACGACTGCTCCGGCTTGTGACATTGGCACTGTGTTAAAATACGCGTCGTTGCCTGTAATGCTTACAGGGATGCCTGCTCCGAGAAACACTCTGTTGTTTTGCGGTATGACCGCAAGCTGCGTCATAATGCCAACAGGTGCATCTATGTGAATTCCTACCGCGTTTGTAACACGTCTTTCGGCGTCATCAGATGGGGTGTTAACCCTTGCGATTTCAGACGCGCCCGGCCTTCTGACCGCCATCGTAGACGAACCGCCGCCATCTAGGTGCATTGCGTTAAACGCGCCTTGCGCGCGCATAAGTTCTGCAAGCTCATTATGCGAAACACCTACTGAATGACTTCTGCCGTCAACTACCATCATTATAACTTCTCTTCCGCTTTGGCTGAAACCTATTGCTGTACGTGGCTGGAAGCCTGCTGCAACATGACCGCTGTCCGCTACTGTTTGACCGTTTGCAAGGATTTTGCCGCCGCCCGAAACCGCAAATTCAATTGCGCTATGGTCAACAGACATGCTTAAATTAAAGCCCGCGCTCATTCCGACTGCAAACTCGTCGATTCTTTCAGTGTCTTCCTCGCTCAAAAATACAACAAAACCGCTCGGCGGCACATCCGCGCTTTGACCCGGAGGGACGATTTGTGTAATAGCGTTTCCTACCACTACAAGTTTAGCGCGCCCCGGTATTCGAGCGTCAATTTCACGCGTATTTTCAATTGCGTTTCGGTCCAAAACGGCGGAACTGTCGCGGCCTGTTACTTTATTAACTGCCGTAACGCGTATCGTAGTTGAACCGTCTATGAAAAGCTGCATGTAAGTAGTCAAATAGTCGATAAATGGATTACCCATATTGTCGATGTAGAACGTTCCAAAACGGCTGCTGCCGCGATTTGCATAAATATTCGCTGAAATAAGATTTCCGTCATCAAACTCAAAACCTGCGCCGACTGCTGCTGAAAAGTTGCCCGAAAGATCAAAAAAATCGCCGTTAACGCCTGCAATTGCGCCTGACTGCTGCAAAAGAGTCGTTGTGCGCTCTTTAAGCTCAAACTCCGTCTGTGATCTTGCAAGTCCGAGTGAAATAAAAGGATCATCAAGCGGCGCACGAAGAACATGTATATCAAGAAGCCCTCGAGTTGTAACTCTATTAATTATTTCGTATGTAATGCCTTTTCCGATTGTTTCTCTATGTCGTGTTTCAAAGTGTATGTATGCTTGTGCAATATGTAAGTTTCCAAAAATCGTTGCGAGCACAAGCGATATCGCAGCAATTTGCTTAATTAAATTTTTCTTCATGACTGTCTCCCTTTAATGTATTTCGTACCCACCGCGGATCAAAAACCAAGCTTCTTCGACTGTTACGCGAACGCCGCGCCCGTCATGCCTCGGGACAATCAAAAGATTATCGCGAGAAACTTCGGCGTTATTTCTAAGTTCTGTTCCTGATGTTATGTTAGTAATGCCGTTTTCACCCGGCGCAACTGCGGATGCCATGCCGCTTCTAAGTATAATCTCTGTGCCTTCAAGGCCGATTATTACATCTCCTTCAAAAGCCTGGACAGGCGTAAACCCTGCGCCGCTTAACTGCATTACTTGGGCTAAAACATCATCCACGATTTGTTCTCTTGTTTGAGACGAAACTCCACCGCTGTTTGTTCCCGTAATTAGTTCTCGTAATTGATTTATTTGATCATCAACGTAGCTGCGCGTAACAACAGGGTCTCCCGCGCCGCCGGGTTGGTTATTTGCGCCCCAAATCGCCTGTGTCATAAGCAAAACAGCCGCTATAACTGACAATAAAGCAATTCGCTTTTTCATATTTCATACCTCCTAATAGGCATTTAGCCGCAAGAATGTCTCACTATAGCACAATTTAAGTATTTTTGTCAAATAATCGGGCAATTTTACATGCAGGTAAGTAATGGATTTATTACTTTGCTCGATTAATCTTGAACAAAGTCTTTGGCAAAAAACATAAAGATCTGTCGTGCGGGGCAATATGTCAAAAAGCTAATATTCTTGGCGAACGAAAGGGATAACTTGTACCCGTAAACTATTTACTTATATGGAAAAATATGGTATATTTTTACAGGAACAGCATAGTAAGCTACTAGGAGGGTTATTAATGATTTCAAAATATTTCAAAAAGCCTTCGCAGCCGGGAGATGATGTTAATACTTACATAGGCGAAGGAATAGAACTTTCATCGGGTAACATTAAAGGCTGCGGGTCGGTAAGAGTTGATGGGATAATGTCAGGCAGCGTTGACATCGACGGTGATTTGTTCATAGGAGATGCGGGTCATCTAAAAGGAAGCGCAAATGCAAACTACGCATATATAACAGGAAGGCTTGACGGAAGCGTTTTCGTTTCGGGGCTTTTACACTTAACAGCAAGCGCAAATGTTCAAGGCGACATAGGCTGTACGACAATTTTAATCGAAGAAGGAGCCATTTTCAGCGGAAGCTGCCGTATGGCAGGTAAGGTAATAGAACGCCCTGCGCCTTTAGTGCTTGAGCGTAAAGAGAAAGTAGTGTAATGGCTTAATTATGGGTAGAAGAACCCCCAACGGATATGAGTTTCCGTTGGGGGTCTTGCATTAGTTTATCATATCAAATATCCTCAACATTGTTATTATAGACTGCTCACGGGTAAAGCTGCCCGTTGGGTTAAATTGGTTATTGCCCGTACCTCCCATAATTCCCGCGGTATGAACAATGCCTACGGAGTTGCGTGCCCAATCTGCGATTTGCGCGTTGTCGGCAAAGACATGCGTGCCTACAGACCGAGGCTCTCCCGTAATTTCCCACATTATGCGCATCAGCATAGCAGATGCTTCTTGGCGCGTAATTTCGTTATCGGGATTTGCGTCAAAACCATTCATCCCCTGAGATCTCACGCCTAGGATAAAGCCGCGTCCCGCCGCCTTTTCTATATTCACGTCCGTTGTGTCATTAAATTGAAAACGTGCTTCAATTTCTGCACTCGTCACATTTTCGTATAAAGTAACGGCCAAAGCCGCAAATTCAGCTCTTGTGATGTTAGCTCTGTAATTGTTCTGCAAAGATTGCGGCACAAGCCCCAAGTCAACCGCCCTCGTAATATCACCTTGCGCCCAGCCGCTTGCAGAAGCAATACCCGTAAGGTTAGTAGGAGGTCGCTCCACCCCCGCACCCCCGTCCGCTACAACTTCTCCGGCATTGCCGCCTGTTTCGGGAACGGTTGCACCGGCAGTCGCACCCGGTAGCGTTACATTGTCCATTATACGAACGGGGCTGTGGCGATCTGTGGTTGTACCATCGCCTACCTGACCCGCACGGTTACTGCCCCATGCCCAAAGACTGCCATCGGTTTGAATAGCCAGCGTATGGTTATGACCGATTGTAACAGCACTTACATTTTCCATTATTCTAACGGGGCGAAGACGGTCATCTCCAATTGTGCCATCACCAAGAAACCCAAAGTAGTTTCTGCCCCACACCCAAAGACTGCCATCCGTGCGAATTGCAGCTGTATGAGAAAGCCCAACCGAAGCAGAGACTACGTTATCCATTATTCTAACGGGAGTATATCTGTTCGTTGTCGTTCCGTCACCAAGTATGCCATGAAAATTAGTGCCCCAACCCCAAAGGCTGCCGTCCGCTTGAACTGCCATTGTATGATATTGATAAGTTGAAAAAGAGACTACATTATCCATTATTTTCATAGGTGTATATCTATTTCTAAATGTTGTGCCGGTCGCAAGCTGTCCGCGTTCATTGTTGCCCCAAGCCCATAAACTGCCGTCAGTTCGAAGTGCCGTTGTGTGCCAACGCCCGACTGAAACCGCAGCTACATTATCCATCACTCGCACAGGGTCGGATATGGAAGCTCCTGAGATGCTGTTACTGATCCCAAGCTGACCTTCCGTATTATTTCCCCAACCCCAAAGGCTGCCGTCATTGCGGATTACCATAACATGATGTGCATTTACTTCGTACGCAACGGCGGCTACGCCATCCATTATTCGAACAGGGCTAAGCTGCCGTTCGCCGCCATGCAGCACGCTGATTCCGATTCCGGGTACGCCACCCCAACCCCACAAGCTGCCGCCTTCTTGAAGTGCTACTCCACCCAACCATCCAAGAGTTCCCCCGACTGAAACAGAAACCACGTTATCCAAGGGAATTCTAACAGGTCTGTGCCTATCTATAGTTGTACCGTCTCCAAGACTGCCTGTTCCATTATGACCCCAAGCCCACAAGCTCCCATCTTGCCGTATAGCAAAGCTTACACTTGAACCTGCCGCGATTGTGTTGACTTCCGCCTGAGAAATCGCTACCGGGCGGTTTGTTGACTGATTTGCCTGTTGGCCCGCCGAAGGTTGCGCGATTGGCGGCGTTTCTGTAATAGGCGGCTCTTCGATTGGCGCCATCTCAGGTCCATCAACAATCGGATCCAAGCCGAACGCACTGACCCCAAAAGCGCTTACGGCTATCACAATAGCTAAAATAAGACTTAAGATCCTTTTAATCATTCCATATTTTTTCATTCAGCCACCCCTTTATCAACTGCCCGGAGGCGAAAATTTGATTGATTTATCATTTTGCATTGTAGCACAATGACACACATTTTTGCAACTGAACCTTGAAATTTTGTGTGAATCAGGTACAATAGCACAAATCCGAACCAAACATCGATGCTTTTTAAATAGACATGGTTCGGATTACATGTTATCAAGTTCGAAACGGATGAAGGGACTCGAACCCTCAACAATAGAGAACCCCAACGAGATAAACGGTTTATGCCATTGTGGCAGAGGGGATTTTTTGAAACCCCACAAAAAGACTTAAAAGATCAAAGTTATGTGTATTGGGCTTATATTGAGTTATCTTGGGTTTACTGCAAGAAGCAGCTTTTTGGAAGCGTTCCAAAAAGCTGCTCTACAGATGTAATTTGCTCAGGCATTTTCTTCACATACCAAGGCTCTTTATCAAAGCGAATTATCTTTGCTGCAGGCTTGCCGTATTTAGTAATTATGATGTCTGTGCTTTCTGCCAAGTCAACGTATTTTCCTACATTTATTTTTAAATCAGAGAGAGCTACTTGCATAACATCAGCTTCCTTAAAATTTATTATTGCTCTATTATAATATCATTTAGGCGCTGTTTTAGCTTGATTTTCTTTGCGTCGTTGACACGGGCGAGAGTTCTTTATGTATCTATTTTTAATTTTTCTTCTCTGCCGGCACAAATTCTAATAAGTCGCTAATAGTACAATCGAGCGCCGTACACATACGCGCCAGTACGTCAACCTCAAGCCTGGAGATATTGTTATTAATATATTTATTTAGCTGTGTCCGCTGAACTTCAGCTCTTTGGCAAACCTTATTTTTGCTCATCTCCCTACTTTTGATAAGCTCATCCAGTTTTATTCTAATCGTCCCGTATTCCATATTGCCTCCCATAATGTTAAAGATATTTTTTTATGCTTGACATTTATAGTCTATACTTATTACAATCTAAATATAAGATGTAACATATAAAACTCTATATGCAAGATTAGATATATAAAATGTAATATACGGAATTATATATATAAGATGTAATATATTGCGCATAAGCAGGAGGAAATTTTAATATGGACAAGAAGAAGATCGAACAGTCATTAAAGGAGATCGCTAAGAGCGATGGAGTAAGCGTAGAAGAAGTGCGCAGGCAAATTGAGCTTGCAATTAGTACTGCGATGAGCAATCCCGACCCAACAATTAAAGCGTTTTGGGATTCAATTTCGAGCAATGGGAAGAAGCCAACGCCGGAGGAAGTGATAGCGCATATTGTGAGGATTATTGGTGAGGAAAGTAAAAAAAATGATAACATAAGCCGGAAAGTTAGTATTTCCGCAAGTGAAACAAATACAAATTTTTATATTAACCACAAAAATAATCAGAACCTAATTAGAGGCGGGTTCTGATTATTTTTTATTTTTTGCTCCTGCCGGCGCAAAACGCGAACGAGAAAACCGCTCGTCCTCTGCGCCATTGTCTGCGGATGAAGGGACTCGAACCCCCACCAATAAAGACAGGTTTCTAAGACCTGCGCGTCTGCCAGTTCCGCCACATCCGCTTGTAATCTTTGCTGCGGTTTGTATTATATATGATTTGTTTTAGGTTGTCAAATTAAATTGTTAAACTTCTTTTGTTGCTTTTTTCTCCCTTTGCCTCTTAGTCATAAGCCCGCCGATTCTCCCGCTTTCTTTTGCTGTAAGTGACTTCCAGCCGGTTTCTTTAATTTTATCTGTCAGACCGAGTTCTTCGGCTATTTCGTATTTCATAATGTCCTGAGGCGTTAGTTCTTTTTTCTTTTTTTGCTGCGGCATAGTGACCACCCATTTCTTCAAAGTTATTACTCCTGAACCAAACATTAGACAATCCTTGCGGTCTTTTTGCACCAATTCTGCGTCAGCTCCGCCTAGCGTGCCTTTAGGCACGCGTTGTTGTCGCTTCCTTGACTTGGCACAAAAATCCTCGCAATTTCTTGTATACTGTTTGATGCAGGAGTAATATTATCATTATTCCAAAATTGCTTAGAATTTATGCCGCCTCTTTTGAATAAACTGGAAATAGTAGGTGAATTA
>Ga0131853_10005604_pt1 | contig 22657 bp, 24 predicted proteins | sample TergutLab28metaG_FD_92764 | JGI IMG/M metagenome (GOLD analysis project Ga0131853, IMG submission 92764) | Labiotermes labralis P1 segment gut microbial communities from Petit-Saut dam, French Guiana - Lab288 P1 (version 2) (version 2) | ecosystem: Host-associated > Arthropoda: Insects >...
ATTTTTTCGAGTGTAATTTGTGAAACAAATTTTGCGTGGCAGGCGTTTTCACGCGGTTTTTGTGAAAATGTCCGAGAACGCAAAACGACAAAAAAATTGTGTGAAACGGTTATAGGACAGGTCCAGTTTATCAAGGATGTATTCGTTAGTGGGAACGCGTCCAGGCACCTTTTTTATGAGAGGATGGACTTTAGTCAAAATATAGCCGTTATTTTATCCAAATTATGATAAAATATGGCTTTAATTTGGCCTCAATAATGATAATGTTATGATAAAATATGTCAATACGAGCGCAGAACTTCTGAAAGGAATGGAATAGAGCATGGTAAATAATGAAATTAAATTTGTCCCCTGCAAATGGGAAGAAATTCATTCGTCAGTTGCAGAATATATTTTAGCAAACAACATAACAATCGAGTCGTTTTGGGAGGGGCATGTGCTTGAAAGCAACCACTACAAGATGGTATGCGGGGGTACGCTGGCCGGATATTTTGCCATTCACAAAGAAAAAACGATTATGCTGTTTAACGTGTTCCCGCCGTATGCGAACCAAGCGCAAGAACTCTTTGCCAGAGTAAAAAAATATGAATCTGTTACAAACGCAATGGTTGCTACGGGAGATGAATTTTTATTGGCTCATTGCTTCGATAATTTCTCGCGGATAGAAAAACAAGCATACGTTTCCATATATACCGATAAAGAAATCCCTGGGGAACGCCAAAAGGAAATTGCGTTGCGCCTTGCTGATATTGATAGGGATGCCGAAATATTAAAATTAAGCGGAGATTTTCTTAACGATATAATTGAGGAAAAACGTGATGGTGCTGACCATTTAGAAGTTTATATTGCAGAGCATGGCGGAAATGTGGTTGGGTTTGGGGTTATCGACTACGGTAGGGTAATAAAAGATATTTCAAGCATTGGTATGTACGTTTGCGAACAATATCGCAGACAGGGTTTTGCCGCGAATATCTTGCAGCAGTTAAAACATATTTCATTGGATAAAGGATGCCGCCGCGTGCTTTCGGGGTGCTGGTATTACAACCATAATTCCAAAAAAAGTATGGAAAGCGCGGGGGCGTATTCTAAAACAAGGTTAATGCGGTTTTATTTTTAACGCGTTAACATAATGAAATGAGGAAAATTTACATGAATAAAAATTGCACATTCCCTTTAAGTTACAAAAATATAATATTGCGCCCAATGCGTGAAAGTGATCTTGTTGACGAAGAAAGATGGAATACAATTGAAACCGAATGGAGTGAATGGGATGCGCCGTGGGAAGAAGATGAACCATTTGATATGGAAGAAGAACGCGAATATTTACTAAAACGCATAAAAAATCCACCCAAAGTGTACAGCGTATTGGAGCTGGATACGGCTGAAGGATGGCATATAGGCGGTGTTAATCATTATTTTATCGACAAACAAAAGGATTTGAAAGCGGTGGGAATTGCCATTCCCCCCATTAGCGCAAGGGGTAAAGGTTATGGTAAAAACGCTTTTATTTTGTGGGTGGCATACCATTTTGCCAATAGTAACGCCGAAGAAATATATACCCAAACATGGTCTGGAAACTATCCAATGATAAAACTTGCCGAAAGTGTAGGATTTGAGGAAATAGGGCGTATTAAGGGCATACGTAAGGTTCGCGGCGAACGCTACGATGCTTTAACATTTTCAATATCAAGAAAATTTTTTCATGAGCGTTACGAAGATGTGAAAATATTAGTATAAAGGATATCGTGAAATGGCTGATTCAAATAAAAAATCCTGGGATTTACATGCAAGAAGGTTTTATACGGAAGGCGAATTACCGCTCGACTATGTCGACTTTGATTCTAACGATTATCCTTCGGACAAAGATTTGAATATTATTGGTGATGTTAAGGGGCTGACCGTGCTTGAAATAGGCTCTGGTTCGTGCAACTGCGGTATTGCGCTGGCGCGGAATGGCGCGGTTGTAACCTGTTCCGACTTATCGCAGGAGCAGTTGAATATAGGCAAGGAAGTTGCTGAAAAAGCGGGCGTAGTTATAAATTTTGTTTGTTCAGATATGACAAATTTATCATTTACTGCGTCTGATACCGTTGACTTGGTGATTTCAATGTCGGCGCTTGACTATGTCGAAGACTTTGATAAAGTATGCTTTGAAGTAAATAGAGTGCTTAAAAATGGCGGGCGTTTTGTCTTTTGCGCCACACATCCCGTAATGTCTTGCGTGTCGGCAACCGAATTATTCCCGGAGGAAAACGCACCTCCAAATTATAACTATAAAGGCCCCATTACATGGAAATGGCGTAAGGAAGACGATTACATTTTCACAACATATCGGCGGCAAATAAGCGATTTTGTAAATGCGTTGGGCGGAAATGGCTTGATGATAAAACGTATGGAAGAATTGTTCCCGATTACAAATGATTTCGACGAAAAAGAGCTTGCGGTTAGGACGCGTTTCCCATCGGTTTTAGTTGTTGAAGCGTTAAAACGCACCTAAAGCTATATTTTTAGCGATATTTTGGAGGTTAAAGCACCATGGCAATTATTCGGATTCGTTAAACATACAGCAAACGTCTTTCAGAAATGTGATTTTCACTATGCCTTGTAAACGGTTCACGAACTGTATTTTCTGCGAAAACACTACGTTCTTTCATCATAAGGCATTTTACGCTCAAATCACGTTTTGAATTAACGCTTGCTGTTGGTACACTAAATTTTAGGTAGAATTATGCTGCCTCTATTTTTGTGTACCTTTTTTTCGTTTCCAATAATTGAAAAAGAGGTGTATTTTTGTGAAACCATCCATTCGTGTGTCGCAAAATTTTTTAACGAGTAAAAAAACGATTAACAGATTGATTAACTGTGCCGACATTACCAAAAATGACGATGTAATTGAAATAGGCCCGGGCAAAGGGCATATTACGGACGTTTTGCTTAAAAAATGCCGTAATGTATCTGCTATCGAGCTTGACGGAAAATTGTATGGCAGGTTACTTGCAAAGTACGACGGTGTCAAAAATATAAAACTTTATAATCAAGATTTTTTGAAATGGCGATTGCCCGACTCAGGAAATTATAAAGTTTTCGCAAATATTCCCTTTGCCATTACGAGTGCGATTATCAAAAAGCTCACACAAAACAAAAACCCGCCGCAAGATGCATGGCTTGTGATGGAAAAAGGGGCGGCAAAGCGGTTTTGCGGTAAGCCCAGTGACAGTCTTCAGTCCTTATTATTAAGGCCATTCTTTGACCTTAATATAATTTACTATTTGCGAAGAGAGGACTTTCACCCGGCGCCCAGTGTTGACGTCGTTCTGTTGCATATATCACAGAAAGCAGAGCCGGATATTTTGATTTCGGAACAAAAATTGTACCGGCATTTTGTTTCCCATGTGATAAAATTCGGTTTATTCGGGAAACAGGCCCTGCTTACAAAACATCAAGTATCAACTGCGCTGCGCCTTGCAAAACTAAACCCAATTACAGCAAGCGGAGAAATTTTGTACATTCAATGGCTATGTCTTTTCCGATGCTGGAAAAATAAATCCTATTAAATTCTGAGTTATCCTAAAATTCATCTACAATGCGCAACTCTGCCGTGTTAAGCACCTCACAACCATCGCTTTGGCGATACTGCGTTGGCGTTATGCCAATTTGGATAACAAACCGCCTTGTAAAATACGAAGCATGTTCAAACCCCGTCATTTCTGCAATTTTGTTTATGCTTAGCTTAGAGTGCGTAAGCAGTTCGCAGGCGATATTAAGCCGGTAGTGCAGTATATATTCTATTGGCGTACGCTTGGTATATGTTTTAAACATGCGTGTAAGTGTTGTACGGTTTACAAACACCAGTTTACACAGCGTATCCAGCGTTATTTTGCTGGGGAAATTGGCATGTATATGCTCCAGCACAATATTGACTATGTTTTGGTCGGTTAGTGTGCTTGCGGTATTTTCCAGCAAGAAAAGAATTTGCATAAGTTGGCGGCGAACAGATATGTGTTTGCCGCTTTTTATATCCCGGCTGGCAATGTCCAGTAGCTGAGAAATGTGCGAGTATAACGCTGGTGCTGGTAAATTTGCAAGGTCTAGGGGTATGTTTTTCTGTTGCACTTTTGCCTCCTATTGTAAATAGTATAAGCCTTGTTGTAATTAGTTTATTGTAATGGCTTTGCGCAAGAAATACAATGGGAGATATGAATGGTAAAAAATAAATACATTGACAGAGGGAAGCCGAATGCCAGAGGACATGAGGCGTTTTGACCGATAGGCGATGTATATTATTTTCACAATTTATATAGCAAACGATAATTGTCAGGGAGGTATTCTTATGAAAGTAAAAGTAGCAATCAACGGCTTCGGCCGTATTGGGCGGCTTGCATTTAGGCAAATGTTTGCATCGCCAGATTTTGAAGTGGTGGCCATAAACGACCTAACCAGTCCTAAAATGCTAGCGAATTTGTTAAAATACGATTCCGCACAGGAGCAGTTTCACAGGCAAGTAATGCACACGGCCGATTCCATTGTGGTAGATGGCACCGCTATCACAATTTATTCAGAAAAAGACCCCTGCAACTTACCATGGAAGCAACTGAATATTGACGTTGTATTGGAATGTACAGGTTTTTTTGTATCAAAAAAAGCTTCTATGGCGCACATAGAAGCGGGAGCCAGAAAAGTTGTAATATCCTCACCAGCCGGTGATGATTTGCCAACTATCGTGTATGGCGTTAACGAAGGAATTCTGCAAGCGCACGACACCGTTATTTCTGCCGCATCATGTACCACCAATTGCTTAGCGCCTATGGCCAATGTCCTAAACAATCTGGCACCAATACAAAAAGGCTTTATGACAACAGTGCACGCCTACACCAACGACCAAAATGCCCTGGACAGCCCGCATTCGAAGGACGACTTGCGCAGGACGCGTGCCGCAGCCCATAATATAATACCCCAGCCAACAGGTGCGGCCAGGGCAATTGGGCTGGTAATACCACAACTACAGGGTAAATTGGATGGTTCTGCACAGCGTGTGCCTGTGCTTACCGGCTCTATAACCGAACTGGTCGCCGTGGTAGAGGGTGCTATCACAGAAACACAAATTAATGAAGCCATGAAAAATGCCGCTTCCGACTCGTTTGGCTACACTTGTGATGAAGTCGTTTCCTCTGATATTATTGGAACCACATATGGCTCACTGTTTGATGCAACACAAACCAAGGTTACAGCTTTGGGCGGTAACACGCTTGTTAAGGTTGCGGCCTGGTACGACAACGAAAATTCCTATGCAAGCCAAATGGTTAGGGTTATACGGCACTGTGGGGGATAGCAAATTCAGCTTTTTTTCGAGAATTGATAAGCTATAATGGCAAACAAAACCATACTGACAATGGATAGCAAACCGGTCAAATTTGCAGCAAAGCCCGGGAAAACTATAAAAACAGAGCCTATTGTAAACCCTAAAATGGCGCAGTATAGTTCTCCCGGGTAAGTGGTTAATATCTTTCGTACAATTTTAATTCCCGACAAAATCCCAAAAACCATGCCCGCTGCCATGGTTAGCAGCACTGTCATGTCCAGGCTAGCCACCGCTTCGATATAAATGGTGTAAATACCCAAGACTATCATCAAAATTGCGCCGCCAACGCCCGGTACAAGCATCCCTACAGCGCTTGCGGCACTTGCAAAAAAGACCCATACAAGTGAAGTAGATGTTTCGTATAGTTGGTGCATGTAGTCATACGTATCCGGGTCTGTGCCATAAAAAGCAAGGAAAAGCATAACCGCGAGCGAAATGGCAAAAATGGCAATGTGCTTTGCTCTCATTTTCAATGGGGCTCTGCCCTCTCGCAAGCTACGCTTGCTGGCCGGGTGGCCTGTGCTTGCGCACGCCTGCTTCGCAGGAGTCAAACCCCAAACCCTCTCGCAAGCTTCGCTTGCTGGCCGGGTGGCCCGATGCTTCGCATCGCCGACTTCGTCGGTGTATACCCCGCCGCTACAGCGGGAATGAATCCCGCTTCCGCTTCCTTCGGAAAGCGGCGGAGCCGCTTTGATATTAAATGCAGATTTTTTGTAAATCATTGGTATGCACCCTAAAATTAGCCCGATGAAAGAAAAGTACATAATCATCTCGTGGTTATTTAGCAAGCGCATCATTAAATTGCTGATGCCAAAAAGCCCGGCGATGCATCCCAGTAAAAAAAGCAAAGCAACGGGCAGTTTTTTTCTTATGTTGGTTAGGTTGGCGGCATGGATAAAGTCTTCATAAACGTTAAAAAGTATGAAAAATGTGCCGCCGTCCAAACCCGGAACCGGGCTGGCAATCCCATAAGTTATGCCGAAAATAACCATTTTAAGGTGGTGCATAGTTTACTCCTTAAGAATCCGCCAATATTTTGTCGATTTCTGCCAGTTCGGTATCGGTAAATTCCAAATTTTTGAGTGCAGCAACATTTTCCTCTATTTGGGAAGGTTTGCTTGCCCCTATCAAGGCGGATGTTACCTTGCCGCCTCTTAATACCCAGGCCAAGGCCATTTGCGCAAGGCTTTGCTGCCTTTCCTTGGCAATATCGTTAAGCAGGTTGGCTTTTTTTACGTCACTCTCGCTAATTTTATCGGCTTTCAGGAAACTCCAAGATTTGGATGCTCGTGACCCTTCCGGAACGCCGCCAATATATTTGTTCGTTAGCAAGCCTTGTTGCAGCGGGCAAAACGCTATCGAACCAATGCCTTCGCTTTCTAACACATCCAGGAGACCTTGCTCTATATTCCTGTTAAGCATCGAATAACTTGGCTGGTGAATAAGGCATGGTGTTCCCAATTGTCTTAGAATATCGGCGGCTTTTTTTGTTTGCTCGGGGTTGTATTTCGAGATACCTACATACAGTGCTTTGCCCTGCCTTACGGCTGTGTCAAGAGCCTGCATGGTTTCTTCAAGCGGGGTATCCCCGTCAAACCTGTGGGAGTAGAAAATGTCTACATAGTCAAGCCCCATCCTTTTTAGGCTTTGGTCAAGGCTTGCAAGCATGTACTTGCGCCCGCCGCCGTTACCGTAAGGGCCGTCCCACATTTGATGCCCGGCTTTTGTGGAAATAACCATCTCATCCCTATGGTGCATAAGGTGGTTTTTGAATATCTTGCCGAAGCATTCTTCTGCAGAGCCGGGAGGGGGACCATAGTTGTTGGCTAAGTCAAAGTGGGTGATACCAAGGCCAAACGCTGTAAATATCAAATCTTTAGCGTTTTCTTCTGTGTCAACGCCACCAAAGTTATGCCATAACCCCAGTGATATAGCGGGCAATTTTAGGCCGCTATTACCGCATTTGTTGTACTTCATGTTCGCATAGATGCTGCTGTCAAAAATTTTCACAATTATTTCCTCACTTTCACTTCATATTTAATTCCATCCGCCGCGCTAAGCATAAGCACAGCTACTTGATAACGTGCGCATTTCCCGTGCATCTCTATACCAACCTTGCAATTATCGTCAAAACTTATCGTTAAAACACGGTTGCCGCGCCGCAGTGTAAACAGGCCGCTGCCCCAGGACATTTGATCGTCCGGTAAAATTGTCAGCGGAATATATTCTGTAAGCTCGCCTTTAAAGCAGTTACTCACGGTAATGCGGTCATCTTCAAAACAGATTTCTCTGTTTTCGCCCCGCTCCTGATATTCGACTGTCAGCACTTTATCTTCCCAGTCTGCACTGCCAATAACTGGTGATGTGCGCCTGCCGTCCAGCTTATAATACACCATTCTTATCCCCAGCGATTTTTCGTACAACTTACCATTTTGGCTAAAGCCCCAAACAGCCAAATCGTTGCCGGACTGTGATTGTACAAGCATTCCCGCTTCATCATCCCATAGGAAGCCAAGGCCAAAACGCTGCTGGTCGGTGAGTGATGCGCCGGAGTTAAATGCGCAATAATAGCTGTCTCTGCGGATATACAGGTTGACAAGCTGGGTGCGGTAATCCATGCGCTGGTGGATGAACCTGCGGCTTTTGAGATAGGGCAGTTGCTTGACTTGAAGCGCTTTTTCTTCCTTTGTGGGGTTCCACTTGGGTATGCTTTCGAATAGGAATGAATACGGCGTAAAACTGTTGCCTCTATTTATATTTGCCTCGGTGAAAACAGGCCATTTTTCGGCCCATGCATCTTGACGCGCTTTCGCGTTGGCTGCCAGTTCGTCTTTGTCCATTGCGAACGCGCGGGCAAGTTCGACGTTCTCGGCAATTTCGGTTTCGATACTATCAATAAAAGGCAACCGCTGGCGGCTTTCTATAGCTCTATTAAACAGGAACCCGGAGCCGTCCGGTTCGCGCAGGCAGTTGTAAGAAAGCCAGTCGTAATAACGCTGTGTATGTTCTGCCAAAAGTGCCTCGAAAGGCGTTCCCTTGGCGAAAAACCATGCATAGCGGTCGTTACTGTTGTGCGTACGCAAAGTATAACCCCAGTCTGGCTGGTCGCATTCATAGTAAAAACCTGCCTCGCTTTGGAACTTGCCATATGTTTCGTCTTTCATGCTGCGCAGCAGTAAATCTTCAATTTCCGCATCGGGAAACATGGAAATGTGAGCCAGGCCGCCTGCCCAAACATTGGTAAACTGGTTGGAGTAGCTCCAGCCGTGGCGGATAAGGGCCTCGTCTGTAAGTACTACATAAATCGCTTTTCTGTTGGCATCTACCATTTTTTGGAACAGCCCGGCATCAAATGGCGGGCCGTTTTTCATTCCATTCCTTTCAGAAGTTTTGCAGTGCACTGCAAAACCGCGCTTTGCGCGCCCGAATTCTTTTGGGTTCACTTCAGTCGGGCAAAGCCCCTCTCGTTTTGCTTCGCAAAACTGGCCGGGTGGCCCGATGCTATCGCATCGCCGGCTTCGCCGGTGTATACCTCCTTGCGGAAGGCACAAATCATCTGATGAAAGAAGCTGGAGTTCGCTTCTTTCACACTTTAACAACCGGATGGTTTCGCTCATAAATTTTGTAAAGAAAGCCGTAGCCGGCAGGTTGCCTTTTGCCACGCCGTATTCCGGGAAGGTGCCGTTTGCCAATTGCAGGGACAAAAGATATTCCAGCATTGCTTCAAGACGAACCCGGACTTCTTCCATGCCGTAATATGGGTTCCATTTTGCCTTGGTACAGTAGAAGTAGGATATGCATAGGTGGCTTTCAAGCACCCTGGCATTGTACGGCTGGTTAGAGCTTGCAACCCGCCAAATAAGCGCATCCATATAGCCGCGCTGCGGGCCATCCTCGATTATACTGTTTGCAACTTTAGAAAAATTTTGAAGAAAATATGGCATGGACTCTTTTGCATTACCGTTGCGGCGGTAGTCCATGCTGATACCATCAAAATCCTTGGGGGACAGAGCAGAAAAGTCCATTGCTGGTACGGGATTCCATTTTTTCATGCGGCACGTCCTTTTTTATTTAAGTATAGCACAGTATGTGGGCGATGTAGACAATTTTTGAAAATTTTCAGGGGTGCGTATATGGACGATTTCGTTGAAAAAGGGCTCAGTTTTCGGTCGAAATGCGCTGTGCGGCGGCGCGGCGCCTCCCTCTACTTCACCGTTTTCAACTGAAATCGCTATATGGTTACAACCACCGTAAGTTTTGATATAATAGACTTCTTCTATAATTAATGATTTATGATACCGACGAAGGAGGCACGGAATAATTTATGCGTGCAAGGAAAAAGAAATGGGCACCTGCCGAACTTGAGAACAACCCGCGTATCCTGCGTGAGCTTGAGTCTTACAAAGGACGGAGCTTGAAAGAGTGCTTTAACGTTAATACAAACCCCGTCCACCTGGAAATTGGCTGTGGAAAAGGGCGATTTATAACGGAAACATCCATTCGTAACCCCGATATAAATTTTATTGCGATAGAACGCGAACCTACCATATTGGCAACTGCTGCAAGGCGCGCGGAAGAAATAAAAGCCGGCTCGCTTATTTTTGTGCTTGCAGATGTGGACAACCTTTTAGATTACTTCAAACCGGGGGATATTTCGCGGTTGTATATCAACTTTTGCGACCCGTGGCCGGGCAAAAAAAAGTGGGCCAAGCGCCGCTTAACCCACGATAATTACCTTGCAAAGTATGAAGAACTGCAAATCCCCGAGCTTTTCTTTAAAACCGATAACCGCATACTGTTTGAATCGTCATTGGAAAGCTTTAGCAGAATGCACTGGGTGCTTCAAAATGTTTCGCTTGACCTGCATAATTCTGGCATGGAAGATAATATAATGACAGAATACGAAGAAAAATTTTCCCCTCACGGGCCTATTTATAGGTTGGAAGCTTTTCCTTCCAAAACCGGAGGAAGCGGAAGTGGGCTTTGCCCACTGTAGCGGCGGGGTTTGGGGCAGCGCCCCATTAGGTTGGAAGCTTTTCCTTCCAAGCAGCATAATATATAGCAAAAACTACCGGGAGGGACCATTATGTTATACAATCACAGACGCATTAAAAACCGCATCATGCAGGCTATGTACCGCCCAAGAATGTCACGTAACCGCCTTATTTCCGGGGATGCGCTAAGCTTTATAGACGAACTGGAACAACGGATAGAAGAAAAGATAACACCGCTATTGGATGATCTTTTCTAATTATTTACCGCCATTTCCAACGCGGCTTTTACAGCGCGTTGTAAAATGCCGGTTGTAACCGGATAGTCTGTAGATGGGTAAAAGTATGTTGACTGGTGTTGTAATACTTCTGTTGCCAAGTCAAGCATGCGCGGCTCAAACAACGGGAAAAATACACGCTGTATTTCGGCCATGTCTGTCATGTAAATGGAAAGTATCTCGGCTTCGCTTACAGTAACACGTACTTCTACCGGCTTATCGTTTAGTATAATTGTAGATGCGTAAACGCCGGGTGTAAATATTCCTTCTGCCCCCGGTTCGTGCTGCGGTGTATTGTTGCCTCGCCCAAGTAGGAAAACTAACGCAAAAACAACCAACACTACCCCCAAAAGCACTATCGCACCAATTCTAATTAAATCTTTCATCTGTAGGACAAAAATTTTTGTTCCGCCCATCAGCGTACTTCCTTTCGCAGTATTGCAATCTGATTTTGCGTTGTCCGAGAACAAGACGGAAAGTCGGTGGCATCTGACCGCTTTCCGGCGAAGTTCGAGGCTAGGCAAAATCCAATTGCAATAGCAATATGTACTTTCATGTCTATGCCACGTACGGCGGAGTTATTACTACAAAGGAGAGGAATGGAATAAATATGTTCATTTTTCAAACCGAAAGCCACGCTGTTGCATTGCGTGACAGGCTTCTGAAACCCAAAGCCGACCACGACAAACGCTTGGCGCATGAATTGGACACCGCCGCGCAAAACGCCTTGCAAAAAGGCCCTTGGAGTGTTGTATATAATCATGCCGAAAGACGGGCAAGCAACGACCCGCATGATTATTACAGCGAGGCCCCTTACTGGTGGCCCGACCCGGACAATGCGGCTGGCCCCTTCATCCGCCGTGACGGCGAAGTCTTTCCGGGGCGGTTTAACGAGCATCGCCGGGAATTTGTCGAACTGTCCCATACGATGCTTACACTGTGTGCCGCCGGTTATCTTTTGGACAAGCATGAGTATTTAGATAGGGCAATTTTGCTGCTGGATACATGGTTTGTTGCATCAAAAACGCGCATGAACCCGGATATGCAATACGCGCAAGCGGTAAAAGGCATTTGTACCGGCCGGTGCATTGGCATGATTGAGCTGGGTAACCTTAACCGAATTGTTCACGCGGCGGCCTACCTTGATGGGTATGCAAAAGCGAGTTTGACCATTGAAGGGCTTAAACACTGGTTATCCGAAATGCTGGACTGGTGCCTGGAAAGCGAATACGGGAAGGCTGAGTCGGTTAACGGCAACAACCATGAAACATGCTGGAATGTACATGTTGGCACATACGGGGCGTATTTGGGCCGGCCCGAGGTTTTGGAATTGGTATGTAATAATTTTAAGACCCGTATCCTTGACCAGCTTGCAGAAGACTGTTCTATGCCGGCAGAATTGGCACGCACTAAATCGCTAAATTATAGCGTGTTAAACTTGAACGCGATGGCGGCGATTTGCGAATTGGGGCGGCATGCGGAGGAAGACCTTTGGCGATACGAAACTACCGACGGCAGAGGTATGCAAAAAGCGGTCAGATATTTGGCGCCGTTCTTGGAAAACCCGTTTTTATGGGAATATCCGGCCATAGATGGCGAACAGCCCATAGATTGTTACGCGCTGCAAATGGCGGCAATACGTTTAAATGAGCCTGCATATTCGCGGATTAATCAAAAGCGTTCCTCGGGCATGAAGCTAATACGCGAAAGCAAAAACCCCTTTGGGCCTTTGCCGTTACTGCAAGGGTGGGATGGTTCATCCACCGCACTTTGGATAGACTCCGACACGGGGCAATGAGAGGAGTACAATGATATGGGATTTGTTTACATGAGTCCAAAACTGGCCGAAAGCAATAGAGAAAAAATCCGCTTGGGCAAAGGTGTTTGGGGCACCATTCGTGACGAACTGCGTTTTTGCGGGGACAAGCATTTGACCGAAGACCAATTGAATGATTTTCATTCGATGGGTACTACCATTTGCATACTTGCCAACGCAGGTTATTATTTGGACGAGCCCAAGTATTTTGAACAAGCCAAATTGATTCTAACCCGCTGGTTTTTGGATCCAACAACTGCAATCACCTTGCATTTTGAACCCGGTAACACAACAGAAATGATTTCGGTTTTGACGGCAATGTGCAGCATTATACACAGCCTTGGTTTTTTGGAACAATATCCGGGTTGTAAAGCGTTGGTTGAAGAAATGAAAAGCCAGATGCGCCAAATGTCAAATCTACTAAGAAGCGAACCCGACAGCCTTTATGCATCCTGGCAAAACACCTTTTTAGCATCCTGTGCCGCCTACTTCGGTGATGAAGAAACTTTTGAAAATTGCGTAGCTTTTTTTAAGGCGCAAATTATATCCAATCAGGTATTGCCCACGGGTGAAATGCCTAGTGAAACATCCCATACCCGGTCGTTGTACTATTCCTTGTCTAATACCGATGCGCTCTCGCTTATGTGCGAACTGGCATGGCAAAAGGGTATCGACCTATGGAATTGGAAAACACCACAGGGCGTAGGTATGGCCGATATTGCGCAATACTTACGCCCTCACCTCGAAAATATTTTTACTTGGCCTCACTCGCAAATTACAGGCGACATAATAGATGACAAGATGATACTGCAATATGCCGCATTACGTATGGGGATGGCTGATTGCATACCTGTCAACAACAAATTACGCCGCGACCGCTATCTGGCTCGTGAGCAAGCACCCATTGGGCCGCTTGCGCTGTTAGAGGGGTTTGAAACCCAATATTCGGCGGAAACGCCGTCGTGGATGTGAAAGTGCGGGTCAAAAAACAAAATGATGACGGAAAGTCATCAACTGAAAAAGGAGGTTTTAATAATGTTTCACATTCGCTATCCCTGTTAATACAGGGCGCGTGCCCCTCCAAAAACAATTATCAGCCCATGTTCATATTGATATAAGTTTTTGGAGGTAGCATAATGAAAAAAACAATTAAAACAAGACTTGAACAAGTCTTGGAGCGACACCTTGATGGTCGCAAAATTGCAGTATGGGGAAACCCTACACGCTTAATGTTGCGTGTCTTAAAGTCCTACGATTTTCACCTTGCCGATAGCGTTGATGTAAAAGAGCATTATGTCGTTGCCGTAAATGATGGCGATTTAGATGACTTCTTAGTGGACGAGCAAAGTGAGCATTTCGAGTTTGTCAACGACTACCTAACTTTCGATGATGAAGGTGGCGAATTACCTTTTGAGCGAGAATGTTTTGGCGTAAAAGTTGGTAGGGAAACTTACTTCGGAGATGGCTTTGTAGGCGGGTGTGAAGAAGGTTATATCGAAAGCATCGGTCATTTCACATCTATAAACGGCTCTGCGGATATGGGTGTTAATCATCAGCTAAATATGATTTTCACCAGTGACGATATTGCAGAACTGTTTACTGACAAGAACAAGGCTCTGTTTGAAAACAAACTCAATACAAACAAGCAATCCCCTTACTCTCGCAGTAAAAACCGTATAACAATCGGCAATGACGTTTATATCGGGGCTAATGCGTTTATAAATGCTTCGAGAGTAACAAGAATTGGTGATGGTGCAATAATCGGAGCAGGTGCGGTAGTGTTAGAAGATGTACCGCCTTATGCCGTTGTGGTAGGGGTGCCTGCAAAGGTTAAGCGATATCGATTTTCGCCAGAAGAGATAGAAATGCTACTTCGTGTCAAATGGTGGAAATGGTCGGCTGAGAGAATCAATGCAAATGCTGATGCGTTGATGTCTCCAGAAATTTTCATGGAAAGATTTAGTTCATCCAAAGAAATTTAGCTTTATGTTTACAGGCAGGAGCGGAATACAATCGCCCCTGCTTGTTTTTCGTGATTAAAATGTCCCTACGAGGATGCTTTTCACATTTCTAATCATCCCAAATAAGCAACTGTATGCCAAAGTTGCTTAAAGTACATAAAAATATCGGACTCAGTCCCAAAATCTTTCCATTGTTCATAGCGCATCAAACTATCGCGTGATGCGGTTCCTATTAGCAAAGCATTCATAATGCCTTTGCCGTGCCCAAAGTCGCTATCGATTTTGCGTGCCAGCATCGGGATTTTCGGCCCTCTAAAAAGCTCCCCAATATCAGCAACTTTAATTTGTCTTTTGGGTATCCAGCAAAGCGTTATTTCATATTTTTGGCACAGTTCTTCTGCTAGTTTAGAAAAATTTGTCCCTTGAAACGACTCGTCCATATAAAAACTATCTACATCATCTGCCAGCGAAATGTCGCCGTGGATATGCGTTTCAATGCAATAATCCAGGTTTCTTCCAATGTGCTTCATGTCTGTGCCGGGGTCTAGCATGATGGCCAGCGCAGTTCGCTGGTGGGCAACGACTTGATCCAACAATCTGTTGTTTTGTTTAACATCTTCAAGTATTGATGCTAAAATGCTGATAAAAGTATCGCTGGTGCATAATACCGTAGGGTCAGTCGAGCTGTCCCCATATGCGAATGTACACCTGTTTTTAATCTCGTGTTTTAACGTGAAAAAGCATGAACCAAAACGAGCCGAAGCACCATCAATATACCGAAAAAGATTTATTGCGCCGTATTTGGGGCGTTCCGGTGAGTTTTGAGGGTAAGTGTTGAAAAACATATTCTGTTCCCATGTAAAGCGGTTGCCGCCAACGTTAATTCCTGTCCCGCCATTTGTAGTGCCTGTGTGGAACTGGTTAAGATATTGTCCTTGAGCCAACAAATTATCCATAACAGTTTTTCCGTTGTTGGATAACCTGTCTGGGTGAAAATTAACTGTAATTGGGTTGTGTAAAACGCTGTTAATCAAGGTGTGTATATCGACATCAAAGGATGTGCAAATTTGTTTAACATATGTTTGATGTTGGGGAATTCTTGCTTTTGCGTATTTCCTAACGGCGTTTAATGCGGCGTTTTGGTAATTTAGCATACCGGGTCCCGGCGTATGCTGTTTGCAAATTTGTTTAACGTAAAGATAAGCATTAACATACCAATACTGCTTGCGAGCGAAAGCAAAACACTTGCAGGGCTGATTATGGCCATGTCTTCTACTATGTCTATAACATCATAAAATTCGGGGCCTAGATTCAAGCCCAATATAATGTCGTGTATAAAGTTGTTGACGTGATTGCGTGAGCCAAACAAGGCAATATTCGTCAAAATTCCAAGCCCTATACCGATATAGCTCAAAATAGAAAATGAAGTTACACCGCGTATTTTGCGGCAGGTATTGTCTAAAATCCCATTTCTAATGCTTTTAAAAACCCGAAGCAGTGCTACATAGTAAAACGCGATGCACAGCGCAAATGTTGCCCCGGTTATAACCAGCACACCAAGCACAATACTAAGCACAGGGGCATATGTGTTTCCGATTGCTATAATCACAGCAATAATGATAGCGGCTATAATAATGATGCCAAGCCCTATGGCAAAACTCACAAGCCCTATAATAGTAGCGACTTTAAATAGCGTTAGGGCGGTTAGGGTTGCTTCCGGTACTTTAGGCTTAGTGGATGCATTATAAACCATCCAAACCCCAACAATGGGTAATGCTAGCAAGGCTATGCTAAATATATTGGCAAATGAAAATGATAAAAGAAGGCTTAATATGCTGCCAACGGTATACAAAATTGCTCCCATGAAAAATGTACTGCTTGCCCCGTATTTGTGTATCCTCTCGACAAAAGCATTGGTTTCAACAAAAGTATTAGATGTATCGGTTGCCGGGTTGCTTTGCGCTATTGGTTTAACAAGCTCCGTGTTGCAATTGCTGCAGAACTGGGAATTGGATGTCTGTCTCACACCACAATTTTTACAAAACATAATAACTTCCTTTCTTTTATTAATGGGGCTCTGCCCTCTCGCAAGCTTCGCTTGCTGGCCGGGTGGCCCGTGCTTACGCACGCCTGCTTTGCAGGAGTTAAACCTCATGCCCCGCCGCTATAGCGGGAATGAATCCCGCTTCCGCTTCCTCCGGGAAGTAGCGTAGCCACTTTGGTTTTTGTGCTCTAGGAAATTGCATGATACTCGGGCATTGTAGCATTTTAAGTATGTTTTGGTCAAATTTACTACGAAAAAAAACAAAATATCATCGTTGACTTCCCCCGTCCGCCTGATATAATTTAAGGACAAGCTCTAAGATTGGGAACATTGAAAAACATCACATTAACTTTGTGAATTCTCAGTATTTCCAAGATGTGGGGAGATATTTGGGAGGGTTGAAGTAATGCAAAGCATTCTAAAACGAGACAACAGGACAGCTCCATTCGATGCAAGCAAAATAACAAAATGTATCGACAAGGCCTTCGAGGCAACGGGCTACAACGGAGAGGCACAGTACCTTTCTGTCGCACTAACAGCGGACGTACTTAAGAAATTGGAAGTGGAATACGCCGGTAAGCCATTTACTGTAGAAAATGTGCAGGACATTGTGGAAACTGTATTGGTAGAAGGCGGCTACACAAAGGTTGCCAAGGCATACATTTTGTACCGGCACCGCCGCACGGCAATACGTGAAGCCAGAAGTGAGCTTATGGATATAGTCGGTGAAATTATTAAGGAAACAAACCGCGATAACGCCAATGTCGGCAATTCCCCATCCGGGAAAGTATTGCAAATATCCGAAGCCGCATCCAAAAGCTACTATCTAAACCGTGCTTTGCCGGAAGACGAAGCCGAAAAGCATATAGACGGTGATATTTATATTCAAGATTTATCTTGGTATGGCAAAACTTTAACATGCTTGCAAATTCCGCTTGGTAAGTTACTGCGGGATGGCTTCAATAACGGGCATGGATTTATACGTTCGCCCAAAAATATTCGTACTGCAACGGCACTTGCGGCTATTGTATTGCAAAGTAACCAGAACGATATGCATGGCGGCCAGAGCTACGCTTATTTCGACCGCGACATGGCCCGGTACGTAGATATCGAACGCGCACGGCAAGAAAAAATATTGCGCGAAAACCTTGAAACGCTTGGGCTAACTGCCCCGGAAGAGGAAATTGAAGCACTTGTAGAAAAACATACCAGACACGAGACTTTTCAGGCGATGGAAGCCTTTATATACAACCTAAATACTATGCACTCGCGTGCAGGGGCGCAGGTGCCGTTTTCGAGCGTAAACTTGGGAACGGATACTACACCCGGCGGGCGCATGATAACAGATTGCTTTTTGCGTGCCTATGAAAAAGGGCTTGGAAAGGGCGAGGCTCCCATTTTCCCCAACCTGGTTTTCAAGCTTAAATATGGCGTAAATTTTGATAAAGATGACCCTAACTACGACCTTTTCCAGCTTGCAATGCAAGTCGCGTGCAAGCGGCTTTTCCCCACGTTTTCGTTCATGGACTCTACCTTCAACAGCATTTACGGCGAAGAGGAAGTGAGCTACATGGGTTGCCGTACGCGCGTAATGGGCAATATAAACGGCCCAGAAGTTACCGACGGCCGGGGTAATTTAAGTTTTACATCCATAAACCTGCCGCGGCTTGGTATTAGAGCCGAGAAGGATATTGGCAAGTTTTATCAATACCTGGACGAAACCATGAATTTTGCGATTAAGCAGTTGGTAACACGCTACAACCTGCAAAAACAACTGCGTGTCAGAGATTTCCCGTTTCTAATGGGGCAAAAATTATATGTAGGGAGCGAAGATTTAAAACCTTCCGACACCATAGAGCCTTGCATAAAGCATGGCACAATGAGTCTCGGGTTTATCGGCCTTGCAGAATGTCTGGTAGCCCTTACCGGTAAACACCACGGTCAGGATGCGGGCAGTCAAGCCTTAGGCGTGTCGATAGTCAGCCATATGCGTCAAGTTTGCGATAACGCAAGCGAAAAACACAAGTTAAACTTTTCGTTGTTTGCCACACCGGCAGAGCAGTTAAGCGGTAAATTCACAAAGCTGGATGTGGAAAAATACGGCGTTATCAAGGGAATCACCGATAAAAAATGGTATACAAATTCCTTCCATGTCCCCGTAGAATGTAAGATTGGTGCAATGGAGAAAATTGCGCTGGAAGGCCCGTACCATAAATATTGCAACGCAGGGCATATCTCGTATATAGAATTAAAATCGGCGCCGGGCCAAAACGTAGAAGCTTACGAGCAGCTTATACACGCAATGGCAGAGGCCGATATGGGTTATGGTGCGATAAACTTCCCCGTAGATATTTGTCGTGGTTGCGGCCAGCAGGGGCTTCATAACGAGGAAAAATGCGTACAGTGCGGCAGTAGTGATATTACGCGTGTACGGCGCATCACCGGGTATCTTTCTACGCTAGACCGCTTTAACGACAGCAAATTAGCGGAGGAAAGCAACCGGACTAAACATGACGGGAATTAAAAAATAGCTACATTACAATTCAACCGGTAGGACTTTCCTGCCGGTTGAATTATAATTGGTTTGAGGCTCGTTAAGGAGTTTGTGAAGGGGTAGATTTGAAGTTTGACATGCAACATTGCGGCGGTCGCAATGCCGATGTTATAATATCGCCGCAGTAGCAAGCAAACATAATTTGTATATGTGCAGGAGGAAAATGAAATGCATAAAAAAATTGAAGATGTAATCAACGAGGTTCTCAAGGGTGATGCACGTAAAAACGCATTGGAGTTTGTAGAGTATTTGCAAGTGAATGGTGTGACGTTTCCCGAATCTGACAACAATTTTTGGGATGTAGATTATAGTGAGAAGCGTTTATTTACCATTAACATTGAAATCAATGACGACGATGGTACTTCAAGTTTTGATACATTTGTATGGTTTTTGCCAGATGTCTGGGAAAACGACTGCGAATCAACTCCAGAGCGTACGAAAGAAATCCTTTGGGCGAATGTACGCCCCTGCGAAATCACAGATTGTGGGAAATGCAGCCCAGGGATTAGCAAAAATCTATTTGGAAAAGAATTCAATAATTTATGCAAGAATTTTTTGGGAATTTATGCCCCTGATGCTGAAACATTTGCATTTATGAAGGAAATTTTTGATGGAATAAAAAACGATATTTCAAAAGGCGTTTAGAGTGTATAACAAGCGTTTACATCAGTTGAGGTGGGTATAGCTTCGTCATTTTTCCGCGCCGATAGGCACGGAAGCCCCCAGCAGTAGCGCACTGCATCGGCTCTGCTGGTGTATAAGTGCGCAACTTAACTTTTTGGAAGGAGTTATTATATGTATGCTGTAAAAGCAATTTACGATGGTGTTAATTTCAAACCGATTCAACCTGTTGATATTGAAGGTCAATACGAGGTTGTCATAACATTTCTTGAACCGGTTTCTACACCGGTGAAGAAAAACTCGCGATTATTGCTTGAGCCAGTTCTTGGAAGACCTGCTTCTATTGGCGAGTTTGATGGTTTAATAAAAATACCGGATGATTTTAACGAACCGTTGGAAGAAATGAAGGAGTACATGTTCTGATGGAATATATTTTAGATACACATGTGCTGCTGTGGCTAATCTTTGATTCAGATAAGTTGTCTGATTCTGCGCGGCAAGCGTTGTCGAACAGTTCCGTAAAAAAGCATGTTTGCGCTTCTTCTCTATGGGAAATTTCTATTAAGAACCGGATTGGCAAACTACCGCTTCCCGATGGCATGAATGGTATTCTGTCAGCTATAAAATTGAGAGGCTTTGGGATTATCGGGCTTGACCATATGCATATTGAATCATACAACAAACTTCCGTTGATTCATCGTGACCCTTTTGACGGAATCATAATCGCAACTGCACTCATTGAAAAAATGTCAATCATAACCTCAGACGAAAATATCCAAAAATATGATGTGCCGTGGGTTTGGTAACATTTTTGAGGGGTATCTTTCACAAGCCCCTTAGTAGCATAACATCTGGTATTATATTTAGTGGAGGGTCAAGATGGTACTTGACAGGAATCATATGATTTGTTGCCCAACGGCATTCAAGAGTTGACTTATGAAGCTGGATTGTTAAAAAAGAAACCGGAGCAACCTTTTTGGTTTTTCTTCCATCTGGCGCTGGTAAGCGAAATCGACGAAAATGGTGATATGACGTTAAACACGGCGGCTTATAAAAAGTTCAAAAAAACCCGGAAAGCATTGTACGCGGCAGACATGTTAAGCAAGTATGGCATTACTATTTCGGAATTTCCTGATGTAACCGTAATATCAAATACAAAATATCCTGATATGTTTCGTATTATCGTACGCATGGCAAGCAGCGATAAGACCAAATATAATTTAATGAATTGCGATTTTAGGGTATTCAATAAGATTAAACTTGACGGGTTTGAATTGGCGACAGAAACCCTCAACGATACACAGAAAAAATTTGCAATGGAAATTGACGAATTTCTGCGTTCGAAAGGCATAAAGCGCGAGAAAAATTTATCGGTTGGTAGAATTATTTACAGGTACAATAAAGAAATTATTGCCTATATGTACCGCGAGGATAACAGGCTTATATTCCCTATAATATTTGATTTCAAAAAGCATATACCGTTTGAAGTGTTGTGTGAAAAATTAGCAGCATATGACAATTGTGAAGAACTGGTCACATTTATGCTGGATAACCTGAAACCCTGTACTTTCTGCAAGGAAAACCCTGGCTGTGCCAAGCTGATAAAGTATAAAGAAAAAGAAGTACAGTTTTGTAACCATCGCGGTGGAGTGTATTTCTCGGAGTTTAATGAACGGAATATTGGAATTTTGAAGCAACTTATTAACATGAGAATAAGTTGCTCTAACAGTTTAGGGTGAATACGCATGAAAATAGCAGGCATAACCTACGAGAGTTTTGTAGACGGTCCCGGGTTAAGGGTTGTAATCTTTGCCCAGGGTTGTGATTTGGGTTGCCCCAATTGCCACAATCCTGAAAGCTGGGATATGAGCGGCGGCGAAGAATATTCTGTGCGCGAACTGATACGCATGATAAAAAAACCCAGACCCGGCAGAGGGAAAGTGAAGGGCGTAACATTTTCTGGCGGTGAACCATTTATGCAGGCCGCCGGTTTTGCTGAAATTGCGGCCGAAATAAAAAGTATAGGCTTAGACATAACCACATACACGGGCCATACCTACGAGAAGCTTGTTGCACGCACAGAAGATGCAGGGATCAAGGCTTTGCTTGATTTGACAGACTATTTGATAGACGGCCCATATGTACACGAAGAGCGGAAACTAGACCTGCGATTCCGTGGGTCGGGTAACCAGCGTGTGATAGATATGAACGCAACGCGCAAGCAGGGTAGGGTGGTTGTAATTTAATCCTTACTCGTATTTGCTTTGGCAATTTCGCTTGCAGACACCAAAGGATTGCGGTACTGGCGGCGTTTGAGCGTCGCTTTGTTTGAGTAAATGGCATGTGCTGGACACAAGTTTACACAGGCATAGCAAGTTTCGCACTTGTTACCAAATGTGACAGCATCATTCAAAATTATATTGTTGGCGGGGCAAACTTTGGCACAAGTCCCGCATTCTGTACAAGAAGGCGTTAACATAAACTTTGATTGGCCAAAGTGCTTTGTTGCGTTGCCTATACCTTTTTTGGGCTTTCTGGATTTGACTTTTCGATTCGTTATATCGTTAATAATTCCATCAAGCTTTTTTTCTGCCTTTTTCATCATGTTGATTGGGTTTTTAGGCGAGTTAAGTAGAAAAATAAAGTTCATTGGGGTTTTGAGATATACGCCGTAGTTAAGCGGGATAAGACTTGCTATCTCGCCTAGGGCATTTATGTGAATAAATGACCATAAATTAACCGCGAAGAAATAATCGGCCTCGAATGAGTTGCTTGTTATAAAGCTTCGCACCATTTTAGGCAAACCATTTGCATATTGTGGATACACAAAACCAATGCAGTCGTCGCTGTATACTTTTTGTTCGTGTATGGCCTGGGGTATCGAGATAAGCTTTGCCCCCATAGAATTAGCAATTTCCCGTGCCGCAAACAATGAGTTCCCTGTTCCTGTAAAGTAGAATATTGTCATACATACCCGCCACCTTTTTACGCATTCCAACTACGCGATAAATGATAAGAGTAGTCCCGCTAAGG
>Ga0131853_10005605_pt1 | contig 22653 bp, 19 predicted proteins | sample TergutLab28metaG_FD_92764 | JGI IMG/M metagenome (GOLD analysis project Ga0131853, IMG submission 92764) | Labiotermes labralis P1 segment gut microbial communities from Petit-Saut dam, French Guiana - Lab288 P1 (version 2) (version 2) | ecosystem: Host-associated > Arthropoda: Insects >...
AAAACTCCTAACGTTCCACGTGCCTAATTTCATTTCCCTGTGTATTTTGCGCGATGCTTCCCCTAGAAACACTCCCCCCCGGAGAACCGAGTGGGGGAGTAGTTTACCTCCGGATTGCTTTATATCCAGAGGAAGCATCATGCCTGCTAGTATTTCTTAACATGAATGTTTTACAGGGAGGGGTTGTTATCACCTCGCCCAACCCCCAAGCTGGAGGACCACCCTTTTTCGGCTGTCCACGACTGCTTATTCAATTTATTCGCAGCTACCCTCCATAAAGGAGGCCGTTCCTCTATCCGCAACCTGAGGACGCGCCATGCCGTTGTGACAGGGACCCACTACACATGGTGAGGTAATGGAATACTCTTGTGAATCCATGACGGTGCGGGAGGGGAGGGGGTGACGTAATGGAAGTGACGCAATAACAGACGACACTAACTTGAAGCAGTAGATGCCTAGTCGTGTGACCACGTGTCGCGGTCAGATGTTGACGGCACATCGCACAGGTTTAAAGAGGTTTTTACTCATAAATTCCTTTCATAATAGTGAAGAATATTATAATTATCAGATATATTCTATTGAAACTTGATTTGACAGTTGGTTTTAGGTGGAAGAACATCAAGTGAATCCTATTTAACCAAAGAGTAGCGCTGGATAATATAACCAATAATAGCAATTCGTCCAAATGGGAATTTTTAAAATGTGGCATGCCACAAGGTTCAATTCTTGGCCCTTTGTTCTTCCTAATTTACACGAAATTCATAAATATAAAAGTAGGAATAACAAGAGTAACAATAATTAATACCTTAAGTAGGGAGGGGGGAGGGGGTGTGATGTAATGGAAATGATGCAATAGCAAACGACACGACACGTCCCTACGACCCCAGCGCCACACGTGTTGGGCAGCGGCTTTAGCCACTTGGGAGTATGCAGTGTTTTATAGCGTACCCTCCTCTGACACCTCTCAATGACGTCAATTGTATTATGGCCATGTAGGTTATCCGTGGTGGCGATCACACTGATGTTGTAATCCATGGTAGTGAGGGAATTGTCATGTGACGAAGAGGTTAGTTTTGCCTTGTTGGAATTGAGATTGGTGGCAACTTAGGTAACGTGATTTTGAATGTGAACGGTGAAGTTGGTTCCGGGCTACCATTTCTGTGTTAATAAGAACATCAGATTAAAGGGTACTTTTTTTTTTACCTTGAGTGTCACTTCTGTCATTTGACTGCACCCTCTTTAATTTGGTTGAAGATACGTTTGCCTTCTTGTATGCACATTTTTATTCATTTTCTTATATTAAAGCAAAAAGCTATTTGACATAATTACTGATGGTGTTTGTGGTTTAAATTCATAGTGATATTGCAAGTCCTCTTTTTCAGTTCGTGTGTTCATTCCCGACATAAGGAAAGAAGAATGTTGAATCTGGAACGCATACCAGATCAAGTGGGATACCTTCTGTTGACAGAAGATGGTGCTGTTATTTCGGTCAGTAATATTGACCGTAATGTACAAGTAGTGCTGAAAATGTGCACATAAAGTGTATTAGCATGGATGGTTTCTGAGCAGAGAGTAGAACCAGGGAAATCCCAAGCTTATCACATTATTAATTTTTGTTCTGCAAGTTATGTGTCACATAATGAGTATTCATTCTGATAACTTATCCACTGAAGCCATCTGCATACATCAGTGTAACCAAATGATACCTCTCCAGGTGTCTGGATGCTTTTGCATACTGTACTGGTTGAAGCTACATTGGTACATTCAGACTGTACCAAACTAAAAATGATGGTGACATAGCACACAAGAAGGGAGAGTGGTTTGGTTTAACTTATTTTATGTGAGATCTTAAGTCTTCACTGTAGTGACTGAAGATTCCAGTCTTCTGTGATGTCACACTGTCAGAATATGTTGTATCACAACACAGGAGATATTAATCATATTTTAGTTTAGTTAATTTTAACTCTGTGTAGACTTAAGGACCATGTAGGAATTGGTTACCAACCTCATCCCAATCCCCTACATAAAGAGCCAGGAAAACCCCTTGCAACATGGTCTATTTGCTGTACATGTGATTATATTTCATTTAATTGTTGCCATTGGTTGTATGAAGTTTCTTGCTATGGTAATGGTGGTGGTGGTGTCAGATGTAGCAGATGATGATGATGACGACGATGACAGTGATGGCGATGACAACAGTTAAGATGCTGACAATCACTCATATGTCACTTGGTGAACTTAATGAGTCTGGTTTGTTTTTTTTTTACTCGCACTTTTGTATCTTCCCTTTCATAGAAAGTAATACGTAGCAGCAGTCATGGCCAAATTTAAAGTATTGTTCCAGTATTTGTCTTGAGAAAATGAAGGCGAAAGCTAAGGATATCTCACTGTAGTTAATCTACTAGTCAAGATTTGAACCAGACAGCTTTAGAGCTCTTGTTTGTGCTCTTCATGTGTCTTGTCATAAAGTTTGTGCTTCATGCAGAATTTGCCCTCTTTTACTTGTGAGATTATTTTTGTTGACTCTACAGAAAATTATTGTGAAAGTGGTTGGTTATGCTGTGGAAGCAGCTAATTCCTCATGTACTGAATGTATATTTGTCCAAGACTCCACTACCTGGTGATATTTACTGGAGTATATTTGGCAATGACTGCACTATCTAATAACATTTAGTAGTGTGACTACATATTTGACTGAGGTTGCACTACATAATGACATTTAATGGTTTCTGTAAAGTCTTTAAGTAGCACCTGATATGTTCCCGTATTACAGAAGAGTCTTAAAAATTTGTTTCTGTTCCATGAATCTTTATTCTCTGGGAATAAAGAATTCTTAAAAAGCACCTTTAGTAACAGGATACCCAGCCAGATTTTAACTTAAAATAATGGTATTAGTATTGAACAAATATAGCACTTAACTGACCGAACTGTCCACATGCACTAATGCAGTAAGGCATTGCACAGTCTGTAGAAGTTCATGCACATTGTTATGTGTTTCAGTCTGGTGGAGAGATGGAAAATGATGAACGAATTGCCAGTGTTATTTATGGTCTGATTACCTTAACTGACAAAGTTGATTCACTGATGCAAGAGGATGGTTACAAGAGAATTTCAGGTATTTTATGGGCTGTGATAACTTTTTACTACCAAATCAAAAACATAATACGTGACTTTGTATGTCTCGCACTTTGTTGTTTTACAGAATGTAAAAATACTGCATCAACAACAGCTATTTTTTATAGACCAATTACAATACTCAAATTTTAGATCCACATAGAAATTACTTTGTTTTTAGTTCCTGTTCTGCTTTCTTTACTACGTGTACAGCAAAATATGAATTACGGCAGTTTTTTTCCTGGCTGAGACTCAAACCAGGAAGTGTTCCTGCTGAGCTAATGTGTGTGGTAACAGAGTTGTTGCAGATCATCACGCCATTTTCAGGAGAAGGGAGTAAACATTAAAATGAATTCTGGGTTTGATTTACCCATGCTTTATGGCTTCCAAACACACTTCATCTTCATCAGTAACATTGGCAAGGCATGGGAAGGCATTACAGGGAGGTGTAGAATAGCACCTGGCGTAAGCTTTGGCCTGAATGTATTTACAAATTCAGTGGATTCAAAAATGATATTCTTATTGATAATAGGGAAATCTTGTACATAGCTGGATGTGTTCAGGTTCAGTGAATTGGAGCACAATAGTGTGCATGTTTATTGTTGATGTGTATTATGTTCATTTTTTTTGTTAAGTTTCTGTTGTTCTATTCAATTCATTGGGTATTTATTAATGTAAAGCCTTTACAGCACAAGTGCCCATTATAAAGCCAGTACAAAGATGGAAATACAACACAAGAACAGTACAAAAACACAAAAATAAAACACTAAACAGACAAAAGAGAAACACTATGGCAGGATAAAAGCAATGTAAATGAAGTACGGGGGCAAAAACCCAAAACCCTGAGAAAACATAGGTAAGTTGATTGAAAAATGTCACAGAGTAGTGCAGAATCTGTTTTAATGAAGTAGTGTGTTTCCTAAAGATATTGATGTCTTTGCACATGTGATTAGCATCTGAAACACCTCTACCAGAGAGAAAGTTGTTGTGAATATCAGTAAACAAGGAGAAGTTCCTGAAATTTGAAGAACTTGAATACAAATTATATCTAAAATAGACAGGTAGCATTTTATTTTAAACCCGAATAACTGGAAATAAAAAAATAATGCATCTAGATTAAGACTTGTGTTATGCAAGCTATGAAGCTTCAGAAATTTAAGGAATATCATGTAAGTAACATGGTCATGGTTAAAGAAATGATTTTGACATAGGACTATGAACTTCTGAATGTGTTCCAATTTTTTGGGATCTGTATACATTACAGAGTTTCACACAGTTGAGGCATACTCAAGTTTATGTCTGACTAGTGCTAAATGCAGTATTAATAAGCTATCAAAGTAGAAGAGGAATTAGGTTAAAGTTCATATTAAGCCCAGCATCCTTACAATCTGGGAGAAAGTGTGGTCTGTGTGTGAGGAAATGCAGTTTGATCAACTTGTATCCCAAGGTCTTTGATAGTGTCCATATGTATACATTTATGAGAGAAGGTGATATTTGTGATAAATAGCCATATGTAGTTTGGTGGGTAATGGGAGGGCAAGGAATATTGAGGAACATATCTTGGGTATTTTAATTTATTCTTATGGGGTAAAGTGTTCTGTTCTGCATTATTTTGCTGTGCATTGCAGTTTTCAAGAATGTAAGCCCAGTGTTAAATGGTGACTTACTGTATGTATTTAAGTCTTTTCTCACCAAACTGAATATATGTGGGAACATTGAAAGTACTAGGAGTTTTGGCATCTGAAGTAGCTGTGTGAATGAAATAAAGGTGACTGATTTTTAAAGAATTATAGAAAGCTGATCAGGGACGGGATGTGAATCTGTTGGTCTTAGGGGTAAGTCTGCAGTGGACACGTGTAAGAAATCTTCAGAATGTGAAGACTGTGGTTACCAGCAGTGGAATATACATGAAAAGAAACCATGACTTTGTCAGCAGTAATCAACCATTGAAAAGTTGATTAACCCTAACACTAGAAATAAAAATCAGAGGGTACCAGTTATTTGTTAATCTACATAATATCAGCAGCGGAGGTCATGTTTCTGATAAATGATTTGATGATGTGAATGGTATGTTAAGAGAAATGATGGATAGAAGCAGTAATGAATTGCTCTGAAGTACTACAGAAGTCCTCAGCATGAATGACTTACATTTCATTCTTGTACTTAATTTCGGTAAATGGAGAAAGTGTAATATCTAGGTACAGGTGTCTGTTGTGATTAAGTTTTGTGCATCTGTACAGAGAATGTTAGCAAGTTTCAGCACTTAGATTAGTTGGTTAATTAATGTATTAATTAGTTCTGTAAATCTTTTGAATCTTTTTGCTGGCTTGTTGTCGATTGGCATATTGACAGGTTAACTAATTCTGGAGTATGTCCACTTTCTGTCCATTTCTTTGATTAGTGTATGATGTGGTTTTTTGCAGTTGTGTATGATGACCATTGCTATGTTATATGTCTGTCCAACAAGAAGATTCATGTAGTGAAGAGAAAATTCTCCCTGAATGATACTGAACCTGCCATTGCCTTGCTGTGACTGACTTGTGTTTTGATGTGCAAAGATAGTTTAATATGATGCTGAAGGTGAACTTGGTGGAATTAGTGATTACATGACAGTTTATTCTAGCTACAGTGTATGTTACTGACCATTGTGTCATCCTTGTTTCTTGTCAAGTTGGCAAACACACTGAGGAATTGATGAAATATGGTGTACTTATTATGCCACTTCTAGTTTCATTTGTGATGTGTTAGGCTCCTGAAATTTTAAATTTTATGAACCAATGTGAGTGGGAATTACTGTGAGATTTTTTTCACTTTGTTTATGATCTTGAAGGGATATGTATGATACAACATTAAATTATTCCAGTTATTTTGTTATTGTACAACATTTTATTTTATTGGCCTGTGAAAATGTGTACAGTATTTGTTAGTTCTTCAGTTGTGTGAGTTGAGAACCTTCCCTGTTCTTGGCTAGGAACATAAATGTTGAAATATACTTGCTTTACTCATTGGTTTGGATGGGTGTGAATCTTGAGTTCCTAACCAATGGGAGTGTCATAGATAAGCATATCTAGAACAAGAGTGCTGTGCTGAATCATTGGACCTAAGTGGGAGGAAGTAATGGGGCTGGAAAAAAACTGCATGATGAGGAGCATCATAATTTGTGTCCTTTACCATATATTAATACACTGGTGTTCAGGTCCAAGAAGGTGAGAGGGATGGCATGTGTAGTCTGCAGGGGGGGAGATGGGAAATTCATATGATATTTCAGTCTGGGAACCTGAAGAGAAGGTACAACTTAAGAGAAAAATCTAGATGGGAGGATTGTGTCGAAATGTATCTTAAATAATTAGGGTGTGATAATATTGACTGGATTAGTCTGGCTTATGATGGAGACAATTGGTGAACTCTTCTGAATATGGTAATTGATGTTTGTGTTGTGTAATAGGTGGGGAGATCAGTGACTGTTGAATGGCTGTTAGCTTGTCAAAATGGAGCCTGCTGCTTGGAGTTATGAAAGTGGAATGGTGACGGGTAAAGATACGGTCTTCCCTGTACACACTGTGAAGGCTTGTGGGGAAATAGGAGGTGTAGCTCCACTCATTCTTAATCTTGGTGCTAGATGAAAGTGAGCTGTTAGCTTCATGAGCCAGCCTTAGCCATTCATTAACTTTGAAAAGTAGTTACTGAAAACTAGAAAACTGAGGTACAGTCCACTGTAAAATTGATCGTTCAGTTATAGCCATATTGTGTACTGAAGCTATTCTGCCATTGCAGTGCACATTGTGTTTGCTGTATCTAGAGTGAGTATGTGTGTTAGAAAGGGGAAGTGGACCAGTATCAAGAGCATATGAATATGGTTGAAGGGGTTTAGTGTCCTGTGGGATGGGGCCACGTGATTGAGATGTATGTTTTGTGGAAAAGAAGGCAGAATATGTTCAATTTGCAAATTTGCATCTCCCTGCATGATTTAAGTGGAGGGGGGGAGGGGGGTTGAGATGGAGTGTTTGAATATGTTGATGGTTTCCCTGTAGAAATGTAGGTGGGAAGTGTGGCTGTTAGCTGTGGCTTCAGTTTTACCCAAGTGAGTGCTGTGTTTGGACTCATTGGATTGGCTACTGCTGGTCATTTATTCTCTAATCTGATATCTGATACGTTCCAAAATTCTAGTAGGGATGTTTGATCAATGTTAATAACGCTATAGGAGCAAGGACTCCTGTAAATTTCAGATTTATGTGTCAGGAATTTTGCTGTTTATGTTGGATGGTCGCAGTTTTTGTAAAGGATTTGTGGTTAGTGTGGACTTTTTTTTTTGTGAGTAGCCTAGCAATGTGGTGTGTTCTCTTAGGCATAAGTGGTCTGTGCCTTACGGTATGACTTACACATGTTTCCCATATTGTGATTGTTTTGTTTTTATTGCTGTGCTTGCTTCCTTTGGTAATATTCTTGTCAGAACAACCATTTCCCTTAGTTTGGAGTTGATTTGTTGTCGTTTGGAGGCCTGAATAAACTCACCAAGACTGTTCTTACCATTTCTCCCAAGTTTTTTTGTGCTGATCTCTGGTTGTCTTTTCTATGCAAAAATTAACAGACTGCATGATTGAGAGGAAAACTTAAGTATTATGGTGGGAGGGGGAATAAAACAAATGGGCATTGTAGTAGATTGATTTATTTATAGCATTTTTATTGACAGTGTCAGTGACAGACTATACAGTATCAAATAATAAGGTGTTTAACAAATAATGAGCTGGAAAGGATATAGCAGGAAGGGGTCATGGCCCAATTTCAGATATTTTCTTGGCTTTTGCTTGGAGGGGTAGGAACACCATGCGGAACCTCAGTTTTGATAGTTGGTGTTGCAGTCAAGATTCAAGCTGGGCACCTCCCAAACACAAGTCGAGTGTGGTACTGCTTGAGACAGTATGCTCAGTGCCAAAAACATCCTCTGTTTGTAGGAATCATGTCATTCAAGCGCGTAGAGGCATGAAGGCATATAAAACATGTTTGTAGGTGCACTGGCAAAATTGCAAAAAGTGACTTAGTTTCATCATGTTGGTTTGTCCGCATGGAACGACTTGACTCCCACTGGATGGATTTTTACGAAGTTTGATATTGGGGGATTTTTTGAAAATCATCAAGAAAATTTAGGTTTGCTTAAAGTCTGATATGAGTAACCAGTGAAGGCCTATGTGAATTGATGGTAGTTTCTTACCGAATTCTTCTTAGAATGAGAAATGTTTCAGATAGAAATTGTAGAGGAAATCAAAACACACATTTTATGTTCAGTAACTTCTTTCTGCAAGTGAGATAATGAAAAAAAATGTGGTAGAGCTGGAGAGGCCACAGATGACAGTATAATGTGATGCATTTGGGTTGCATGCCAGGTAACTAAGGCAAGAATAAAGACACACCATAATATTTAATATTTGTTGTTTTCTGCAGCAACAGTGGTTATGTGAATGTGCCTCAGTGTTGTGTTACGCATACATTGGCTGTCTGATCTCAGTAAAAGATGAGGATTGTGGGTTGTCTGCACCATACTCCATTTACATTCTTTGCTCCTGAGGAATATGTTCTTCTGTTATTTGAAAAGAAATATTTACTTTGCGTCAGGGGGTAATTTAACTTGGATGTTCATTTTTCAATCAGTCACTGTGTAGTGTTAAGTACAGCATGATGAAATATGAAACTTCAGTTAGTAACATGACTCCAGTTTTCTCTCTAGAATTGGAGCAAATGCTTTCCTATAAGCCATGAGATACTGTCTCTTGCACATGTTAAGGCATCTGAGTATTTACGATTTCCAAGTTATTTTTAGGCAATATTCATGCCAATATCATTGAATGTGGTACTAGTTGAATGATACAGAAAGTAAACTGTTGCTGGATATACACAGTGCACTGTTTGAAGACTGGTGGTATTTTGTGCAAAGCTGATGTACTCTCTTGGTCCTATCTTAATTGTTTTATTGTTGTATTTGTTAGCAGGTTGTACAATGTTTCCACATCTTCCTGCGCCCATTTAACAAGTATATTATCTTCTTCCTCCAGTTGCTCCTGTCATTCCAGTCTTCTTCCATTAATCCCTATTCTCCCACCAGTCCTCTAATCCCTTCTGCCCAGGTAAGTTTAGGTCTACCTTGTTTTCTTCTTCCTGGTGGACGCCATTTCATAACTTCTTTTGGCAATCACCCCTCTTCCATTCTTTGAACATGTCCATACCATTGAAGTTGTTTGGTTTTAATATCGTCTAAAAGAGACCTTACTACACTCATTTTTTGTTTAGTAATAGTATTCCCAATTTTGTTCTTCTTGGAAATTTTAGCTGAGCGTCGCCAAAAGTCCATTTCTGTGGAATTTAGTTTTGCTACCGTTTTTGCTTTTAAACACCATGCTTTTGCTGCATATGTAATTGTACTTTTAACTATTGCATGATAAATATGAGTCTTTGTTTTGGGAGTCGCATCACAGTCCCACAAAATGCTGTTGAACTTTGTTTTAACTGCTCGTCCTCTATTCTATCATTAATTTCTGGCTCGTGATTTCCATCTTTGGTTATTCTTACCCCCAAACAAGTATAGTCATTTACATGACTTTTTATCCCCTTCCCATCTTCTAGTAAATCTCTTGATGTGTCTCCTATGGCCATATATTTAGTTTTTTTAACATTTAGTTTTAAGCCCCACAATTCATATTCATCTATTAATTTCCTTGTCATGTATTCTAAATCCTCATAATCTTGTGCAGTTAGTAATTGGTCATCTGCAAATAGCATTGAATATATTGTTGTATCCTGAATCTCCAATCCCATCTTTGCACATTTCTTCTGCCAATTTTCTAAAGCCTTCTGAATATATATTTTAAATATAGTGGGTGATAAACTTCATCCTTGTCATAGTCCTTTTGTTATACTTGTATAAAATCCTGAAGAAAGTTGTTTCCCTATTTTAATTTTGGAAAAAGAGTTTTTGTACAATATCTTTATTGCACTAATAATACTGTTACTAATATGGTATTGTTCTAATGCTTTCCATAAGTTTTTCAGGGGCACACTTTCATATGCTTTCTCTAAATCTACAAGTAGTAAGTGTAGTGGTTGATTAACAGCCATCTTTTTCTCTATCAGTTGCTTTAAACAAAATATATGGTCAATTGTGGATCCACCTGCCCTAAATCTTGCTTGTTCTTCTGTTTCTATCTGGGAGAATTCCTGTTCCAAAAAAGGTTTTCTAATTTTTCCATATAATCGACTACAAATATTCAATACTGTAATTCCTCTCTAGTTTTCATATTCATCCTTCTTTCCTTTTTTATAAATAGATGAAATATGTCCCATTTTCCAATCATTGGGCATTTCATCACCATTTAAGCAACGTTCAGAAATTTGTCTTAATAGCTCATATAATTTCTCAGTTCCTGATTTTAGTAATTCTGCAGGTACTCCTCCAACTCCACATGATGTCTTTTTAAGGACTTAGACTTAACTGTCATTTTAGCTGTTTATGTATCTAAATTAATGTTATCCTTTCCTATCTCATTCATACCTTCTAATTCAGTTTCTTGCTCTCCCAAATACCGTTCCCTATTTTCTGTTAAAAGTCCTTTAAAATATGTTTCCCATTTGCCAATAGGTATGGGGTTAAAACATTGTCCTCCATTTTCATTTTTCCTTAAATTCTTCAGTATTTTCCATGCTTCTGTGCTTTGTTTACCACCCAAGTAGCTTTCTACTGTAGAACATGTCTTTTCCCAGCTTTTATTTTTCTCTTCTGTTATCATTTTTCTAATTTTTCCATGCATCCTTCTAAGCTCTATCCTGTCCTGTGGGTCTTTGGAGCTAATCCATTTCAAATATTTTCCTTTTTTTTTTTTCTTTCTTGTACCAATTGTCCAATTTCTTCATTCCAGTAATAAAATGGCTTAGTTTTACTTCTCAAAATTTTTTCTCCTAATGCTTCTTTCGCTGCTTGGTGAATGCATTTAACAAGTTGTTGGTACACATTCTTCTGTACTTTCAAAATTACTCTCTCCACGTTTCTCATCTAATCTCTTCTTATATTTAAAAAACTAATACTCTCATCCATTAAACTATCTATATTATATAATGGTAATTGTGATAATTCTAATGCACAGTCTGTTATGTTTTCCCTTGATTCATTTGCATTGTTTTTCCCATATGAAAAAATTTTTGCATTCACTAAGTAATGGTCACTTTCAACAGTCATTCCTGTAAATACTCTTACATCTTGAAATTCTAAACCTGAATTTTTTCTAGTAATGTAATCTGTTATAGATTTTAACTCCTGTGTATATTGATGCCATGTTTATTGATGTATCCTCTTTTGTTTAAAATATCCATTCAAAATTTTTCATGAGTTTTGTTCACATATATCTATCAATTTATCACCATTATCATTTATTACTACTTCTCCAAGTGGACCCACAACCGGGTTATTAATTTTTTTCCTCTTCTACTGTTAAAATCTCCTGCAATTAAAATTTCCCTGAGTTTCCTGTTTCGACTATTACTTCATTTAATTTCCCCCCAAAAATCTTCTTTTATTAAAGCATTTTCGTCATCACTTATTGCATAAATTCCTAAAATGCTTAACTTCTTCCCAAATAAATTCATGTGTAACTTTATCATATTTTCATGTATTGCCTCCCAAGTCATAATATATCTCTTATACCTCTTTTTAACTAAAATAGATACTCCTTGCTTTGCTCTTTTTTCTTTTGAAACTCCACTATAAAAGTGTAAGTAAGGTCCTAGTATTTCTACTCCATTTCCTTTTCTCTTCATTTCTATTAATATGTAATGTCTTGTTTTAGTTCTTCCAAACCCTTCATAATTTCTCCTGTTTTATTTACATTTAGCATGCCTAATTATATAGTCCTCTTACGTAGCTTATGTCATCGTAGGTTGCATCTATCCAGAGTATTTCCAATTGGCTTTTTAGCAATTTTCTTTTTCTGATGGGCAGGGGGCTGGCCTGCTGCATCAACCCCAACCTGGAGGACCAGGTGATTTTTGATCAAAGTTTTCTCCCTCTAGCCCTTGATACGCCATTATCAAACTGCAAGGCAGCAGTGCTAGTTTTGATCCGCTCCAGGTATTTTATTTCTCCGGTACCCGCCATATCTGGTGAGCATTACCCTATCCGCCACCGGGGGAGGCACCCGATGGAAGACTAGCAACTCCCCTTGGGATTGTCTTATTTTCATTGATATATTTAGTAAATATGTGGTAGGAAAATAGGCAGTGATCTGAGTAGTGGTCATTTGTTGTTTGGCTTGGGACTTAGAATGATCAGAATATTTAAAGATAAGGTTCATACAGACAGTAACAAGAGATTTAGGGAAATATAAGTTATATTTGGTGAGGATTAGTATAGTACATGCCTATTGACAATAATAATAGCACAGCTGAAGGGTGAAGCTTTAGGGTTGGATTAGAAGAAATTAGAACAGAACTAAGTATATGAGGGTGAGGAAGTTTCTTAATCTTAAACTGGATTTGATTGCGGATGGACATCACACTTTGAAGGTTATAATGTTTAAATATTTATACCGAGCTTGATAAAAGGAAAACAAATTGGTGTGGAAATCAGGATGAGAATTGCTGCAGGCACCATGTATTTAAGTCTAGGAATGATGGCAGAATGTCCTATGTGCCTATTTCGAAAGAAAAAATTTTTCATGTCTTTATAATGTAATCCAGACTCCATGAAAATTACTGACACTTAACATAAATTATCAACATTTTTTATTTCAAGTACTACAGTCCATTGTGAACCTTCGCTTCCAGTTCAGTCTTCCTCCATTTCTTTTGATCTTTGGCTACTTTACGCCAATTTCTAATTCTCATTATCTTCAGATTCTCTTCGACCTCATCAGCCCATCTTGTCCATAGTTTTCGCCTTTTCCTTCTTCTGTCAGTTGTGGCAGTGAATACTTGTTTGGCGTTATTTTGTTATTCATTTTTTTTCAGCTTGTGCATACCATCTTAATCCAAGCAATTTTATGAAGTTTGCAGTATCTGCCTCTTGTAATATATCCTGCAGCTCTTTATTCATTATTATTCTCTAGCTGTCTTCTTCTTTTATGGGACCATAAATTTTTCTGACATTCTTCCTTTGTACAGAATGCTGATAGGACACCATAGTAAGGGACCTGTTGTTCACTTATTCTTTGCTTGCTAGAACATTTAATATAAAATGGAAAAATAGTATAATCTGAAGTAGCATAGGTTCACAGAAGTCTGACCTTGAAACTGTGACTTTTGTCATGATCATGACAGCATTAGCTTTTGAGTGAGTGGCTGCACATCTTTGTGTTTGCTTTTGTATATGCACAATTTCAGCCATATGTATATCCTATAGAAATACTTCATGGAGGGGCTTAGCTTTTTACTGACCATTATCTGGTGGTTGCATGGTATGCAACCAGAATGTTAGAACATCAGTAAGCAAATGAGCAATGCCACATTTGATGTGGAGAGATTTGATCCAAGGGGGATCAAAGAATGTGGAAGTAAATATAAAGTTAAAACAGATTTGCAACGTCGGAAAATTTGAATGTGAATGTGGTTATCTGTAGGACTTACGGAAAATGGTACAATTGTGTGTTACTACTGAAAATGTATCATATCTTAACATCTTTTAAATAACTTGGTTTATTATACTCCGTGCTGATGGTGATGCAATCTGCGAAATGTGAAGGAAGGTTGGAGATTGTACTGTTATGTTTGTGGTGTGTGCATATATTGGTTTTGTTAATAAAACACATATTCTAATTGCATGGCATGAACAGTGTGTTAAAAGTGTATGTAATTTTAAATGAAAGTTGCATAAATAATGCCTTGTTGGACAGTGTTCACAATTGTTATGTAGAAGTAGACATTGTTGCTGCGTTCGAAGAATCCAGAGCAGGAGGCTGAGTAAATTTCTTACTGAAAAGCTTGTTGATGAATTCGAGGAGGGTACAGTGTGTGCCATGTAGTACACATATGGAAAGTAATAAATATGAATGTTTTTATTTGATAAACCTGAAGGGAGAAGACTACTTGGTATATCTAGACTTGGATGGGAGGACAGTATTAAATTGGATATTAAAGAGGTAAGGTGTGAGGATGTGGGCTAGATTCAACTGAGTCAGGATAGGGACCAGCAGCAAACTCTTGTGGACGCGGTGACAAATCTCTGGATTCAAAAGAACTTTATGAATATCTTGATTTTCCAAGTGACTGCTGACTTCTCAAGAAAAGATTCTTTGGGATAAATTACTTTGCAACAGTACAGATCCTTGTCTCACTCCTGCACATAGAAAAGAATCCTTTCCAAAAATGGTTTCATTCATTTTATGCACTTGTCTTCTAATGCCAGAAAGTTTGAGAGCCATCTGAAACAATCATTCCTTCTTTTAGAACCCTTTTTTTTTTAGTATCTCCTTCCTCTGATTTGTGGTATGTGTAACTTGGCATAATGGTTGGAAGGATGTGGCGATAGTAATGATTGTGAGACGATAATGACAACTCATGTTTGTTACCGGCGAACTTTATGGCAGGAGGTCTTGCTTTCTGTCAAAGTTTTTGTTCTTGAAAGCTGTTGAAGTTGTGGGTTCTAGTATATACTTGTTTCTGGCCCAGGGCCAAGGGATATGCGTTGTAGCAAATGTTAAGTATTTGTTGCTTCTTGTGGGCTTGTTGCTCGGTAATTAGACATATTTCACCATCACACGGCCTGAGGGCTGGACGTTATGAGCTACAAACAACATTAGCGGCTTGAGTGTAGCTAGTTTTGACAGCAGTTTCAGAGGTTTTGCATGTAGTACTAAAATTACCTTTTTGACATAATTTGGATAATGTCCAACTTCCAAGTTTCTTTTCTTAAGTCATAACATTTCGGAAACTGGTCTATTTTATCGGGTGACATGTTAAAGTAAGGGATTCTACATTGTTGGATTCCTCTGCGCAAACAGTGTCAAAACCCTGGACTAGTTCTGTCAAGAGACTCAACTTTGTAGTGTTTGATTTCATTGGTCCTAGAACTGGTCTAAAGGAACCAGTAGGGGATGCATCATCACCATAAACATCAAGGATTGGGCCCTTTGATCTGTTCCGTCTCCAGAGTTACAGCTGCTCGCGCCATCGCTTCTACGGTCTTCCAGTTGTTCTCCTTCTTTGTGATCTGTAGTGGTATGATGCAAACTTGATTATTTATTTATTATTTCATTTGATCTCCAGCAGGAAACGCCAAATCTGAAACTGTCGCCCCAGGTTCAGGTATGTAAGTTGGGTATTCGTGATTGTGTTCAGATAAGGACAAGGTCGGGAGATGCAGCAGAGCACGGAAGTTGTGAAGTTTGTAGTATATTGGTAACACGTGATCAACGCGCTGCATGGCAGCACGGATTCTTTACAGGTTAAGCCGTAAAATTATGTAATTGTTTTTATCGAAAATATTTCCTGCATACGGTGTAAACCCAGGACGTAAGTGTAACGTAATTGGTGACGCAATCTGCTCATAATACATTCCTGCCTTGAGTAGCGAGGAGGAGTTAAAAAATGTAGCATGCGGTGGACCATCCGAGAAGATCTCCGAAACAAATGAAGGATGATTGAATCGTTTCACAAGGCGATCCTGTTTGCACACCCAAAGAATAAGCGGAGACTTCGTGTGGACACGGAGGGAATTCCGTGATACGTAAAGGGGATATTTAACAGCAAATTTTAATTTTTCTGTGGATGAAACAGCAGTTACTGTTCTCATGAGAGTAGGTTTATTTACATGGATGAGGAAAGTGTCTCGGCACTCAAAGCTGCTAAGCATTAACAAAGTCATCTTTTTTGTAGCAATGTTTTTCGAAAACTTCAGAGCCACTTGTTCGGTTGTTCATCACTCAGTAACGTGTGCCATGCGTGATTCGCGGCGAAGCACCTGTAGGGGTAGGGTGGCGCAAAATTGACTCGCGTGTGCTAGAATCGACTTCGTACCAGGTCATCCTTTCAACCTGGAGACTTGGCGCACAAACTTTCGCGTCGAAGAGGCGTTTCTTCTACCAAACACCACGCGTGTCTTGTATTACATGGATCAGGGTGTAATAAGGCCTGACACCCAAGTGAAGGCCGACCACTCAGTAACTGATCGAGGAGACCGATGGACAGGACAGACGGAGAATGTCGGACTGACGGAGAAAATTTCACATAATGGCTATGTATGACGTAGAGGAGGACTGTAGTGTTGCCTTCCAAGTTTGTACGAATGGCGAAGCTGTACGTTGATATCCTACAGGATCTACCTGGCTTCGAGAATAAGCTTCCCAATGCCACGGAAGTAATCAACCTTGTCGGTAGCGGTAGAACGAGGCGTTCAGCCAGGTAATGGGCGAGTGTTACCTTGGCCTGCTGTTGTTGTCCCCCCTCCTTTTCTGGGAGGTGCTGCAAGAACTGGATTGCCTTTCGCGGAAAGAACCTGAATCTGCTCCCATTCAAGTGGTGACTGCCATTGTCCCAATAAAGTGCAGATATCATTCACAGCGCGACGGAAACCTGAAACCACGCAACTTACTACCTTAATACAGATTCTGTAGGCGCTGAGTTTGTGTGATATAACCTCAAAGTTTCATTTCGTCGTTTTGTTTCTGATTGGTTCTTGGATTTCGTCGCTTGTTGTAGATGAGTACCTGGACAGGACATTGAAACAGGCAGTTGACGGCTTCCACTGTTCCTTCCAGTTTGCCTTTAATAACAACCTTTCATCTTATTCAATTGTAAATAGTCTCTGCAGTCCATGAAACGTTCTCACATAACCTGGAACCGAGTGACCACAAACAACTACAGTTAACACTTTCTTTTAATTTCATGTATACAAAATATAATTTCTGTTTATCACCATTCCGTACTCTTACCAGCGCGTACGATGTCCACCGCTGTTAAAGCAGTGTAGTAGTATTAATGTAACATTTTGAATATGATTCCAGTCCTCATTTCCGGTCTTTTCCTGATTTCATGAATAAACTTTAATTATTTTTTATTCGAATGTTGTTCCACCTTTAAGGTTTAACTAATATATACTGTGATACAAGGAAAGCATCAACACCGTGTGTGAGAACGGGTATTTCTACTTGTAATTCATAAAGCAATTTTACCCGACCACATTCATGTACCTCGACTTAGATACTGAATTACAGAAAGGAACATACTTCTGTCGCAACAAGTTTCAGTTTAATTTTTCAGGAAGGCAGAGAGGCGTAGTTACGTCGCATAGAGGGCTGAGTCTGCCGTCGCAGTATATGCGGATACAGCGCAAGTGCTCTGCCGAGAATTGCAAAATGTTTCCCATCTCCCCCCCCCCCCCCCAGAGGAAAGAATATTCTTATTGGGTAAGCCTTGAAGAAAAAATATCCACTTTTAGGTCGTTTTGACGTCAGTATGTGTAGGATACGCCTGGTATATTTTGGGGGGATTCTAACTGACTAACTCCATGGAGCAGAGTCTTTCTTGCGAATGGAACAGGTTCTCAGCTAGTTAAGAAATACCCCGCATTTTATGGTCCCTGAAGGTTCATTACCACATTCGCAAGAGCCCGTCGTCTGTCCCTCTTCTCAGACTGATAATCCACTCTATGCCCCCATCCTACTACTTGATTTATTTTAATATTAACCTCCCATATACTCCAGGGTCTTCCAAGTGGTCTCTTTCCCTCAGGTTTCCCACCAAAACCCTGCGGGCACCTCTTCTCTCCCCCATACATGCCATGCCCCGCAATCTCCTTTATCAACCGAGTAATATTTGGTGAGGAGTACATATTTTTTAGCTGCTCGTTATGTAGTCTTCTCTATTCCCCTGTTACGTCGCCCCTATTAGGCCCAAATATTTTACTTAGTACCCTGTTTTCGAAAACCCTAGTTTCTTCCTCAGTGTGAGCGAAAGAGTTCCACACTCATACAAAACAAAGGGCAAAATTATGGTTCTGTGTATCTTAATCTTTATATTTTTGGATAGCAACCTGGAAAACAAAAGATTCTACACTGAATGATAGCAAGCACTCCCTGAATTCACTTTGCTCTTCATTTTTTCCTGAATGGGATTTTGACACGTTAGGGTTGTTCCTGAAAGTCTGAACTCTTCCAACCTGTCAGCGGATTTGTTATCCATCTTTATATTGTGATTTTGTCCCGCATTCTAATCTCGAGACATGACCACGTACCAATTTTTCTCAGCACTTCTGGACCAATGCCCTTCCCAGTGACTATTAGTTCCTGTGTTTTTCTCCACAGTGTGTACACTTTCGCCCATTATCTTATCATCAGCATAAACAAAAACAGATTTGTGCCATTTAATTTCAAGTCCACCGATTTGCCTGAACCATTCTTGTGGCATATTTTAAAGCAAAGTGGAAAAGCAATGGCGATAATTGTTTCGAACCACTGGTGATAGGAAACATGTCAGACATATGTTTGCCCACCTGGACTCTGTTATTGGTTTCATTTAGACACATTTTTATTAACTTCACGGGTTTCATGGGGATACCAAACTCAACTAGAATTTTATACAAGAACTCCCTCCTAACTGAATCCATAGGTTTAAGTCTAAAATGAAGCAATGTTTTATTGTATTTCCATTTTCTCTCAAGTATTTGATGAATACGGAATATATGATCAGTAGTTGACCTGTTGTGTCGTTATTCATACTGATGATCACCAATAATTTTCTCTGCGTAGGGAGTTAACCTTGACACCAGGAAATTGGATAACATTTTGTATGTAGTTAACGAAAGTGATTTGCCTCTATAATTGCTACAGCCTCTTTTATCTCCCTTATTATAAATGGGTGCAATGATGAACTCCTTCCACTGCTCAGGAAATTTCTCCTTATACCAAACAGAATTAGTAAGTTCATGGATCTCAAAATGAATTGTCGTACCTCCTGCTTTAATCAGTTCTGCTGGAATTGGATCAGTACCTGGTGATTTGTGTCTCTTAGCTTTTCAGTAGCCATCTCAACCTCTAAAGGCACTGGAATCGCACCAGGGGCTCTGCTGTCTGTATGTCTGTCTGTCTGCCTAACGTCATTAACCCAGTGTACGTTCGGTAGCTGAGAGAAATGTTTCTGCCATCTAGCCAAAATACTGTGAGAATATGCATCCAGATTAGCCTCCATCCTTTACTATATTCTAGGCTGGTAACCCTTCTGAAAGTCATTGATGCCCCTATCCAAGTTTCCGATATTCTTGTTCTTACTGTTAGTTTCAAGTTCATTAATTTTAGCTTTCAGATATTCCTTCTTTTTGTTCCTGAATTATCTACAAGATTCATGTCTTACATTGTTTAGATTATCCTCATAGCTTTGCTTTGGATCCTGTAACCACTGCAGTTCAGCCTGCTTCCTTTGATCAACAAATCGTGAACATTCTTCATTAAATTATGGTTAATGCTGCTTCCATTCATACAGACCTAGACTGTCTTTAGCTGTGGTTCTGATACTCTCTGTAATGTTTTCCCAAGCCATATTTATGTCCTCGCTAACAAATTAAGTTCTCCGAAGCTGCAAACCTGTTGGAGATCTACATCTGATTCTGTTTCCAACCTCCAGGTTAGTCCCTTGGTACTTATCAAATTCCAAGGGCGTTTACTTATCAAGGCCTTTTTTATTTTCCGTCTTTTTCGTCTTTTTTATTCGCAAGGGGGTTTGCACTATCTCGTTCACCATTAGATCACAATCCTTCACGCTTCCTCCACTTGTCCCCGGAGTGTGCATTGTTTTGCTCTCTCAAGCAAGTCTATTTCGCATTCTTTGCATTTGGGATGTGCTTTGCCTTCATGTCCGGTTTTTGTGGAAACTGTTTTTATAACATTTTTGACACTTGACTTCAGAGACGTTACCGTGGGCTGGACAGGAAGTCTACTCAGATTGTGTCAAGAATAAGTCTGTGTAATGACGATTATGCACGTACGTAGCGAGAACTTGCACTGTAGCTCATAAAGCCGTGCATTCAAGACCCAGCCAGTGTTACTGCATCGTTATTTTAACTGGCAAGTACCATTCGTTATTTCCCGCCGCTGTCCCAGTTTTCCATGGTTCGGGATTCACGCCTATCATTTCAGTGCATTGTAACTGATATTCACGTGTTACACACCATATTTAACACACGCGTTAGAGAAATTCGAGTTCAATGCACTGCCACGAATATTAGCGGTTTGCTTTCCAGATTAAAAAGAAAAAAGTGTTTGAAATGCTTTCATACGGTTGGCGGATACGCGTCACACCTCACACCTTACGAACATGTTTTACGCAGTGTGTCAAAATTGTGCGGGTGAATTTGAAGGCACTGCCTACTGAAGGATTTTCTTCCGATCACACATTACTTTGCACTTTATCCTCCAAAATGCATGAAAAGTAAAATTGGCGCAGGTTCAGATCTGGCAAGTGAAGCCCCTGTCTCCCGCTTATTATTATGTAACCGAAACACTCCGATTAAAACATAGAATTGTTTGCTGTTTCAGTCAGTCAGTCAATCGACTGCCTAGCTGGAAAAGGCACAGGTTCTGTCGTAACCGGACAGGTCAGAATGCCAGAATGTGTGTTACATACTTGTGTGAATTTATGGTATCATAAAAACAAAATGGCCCTAATAATCCTAGTCCCACTAGTAGCACACCACAGACCAACAATAACATCATGTAGTGGCGGATTAATGTGGGATATTCTGCAGACCGGTAACTGTTTTTCAGAGAGTTAACATATCCACCGAGTTGAAATCAAGTGTAACCACCGAGCAGAATGATTGTGGGGTTCATTTAACATATGCGTCATACAGAAACACGCGATCGTGCGGTGGGTTGTTTATTGCGACTAATGACGGATACAAACGTAACAACAAGTTGTCTCTGATAACGCGCGTGTGGGCGGTTCACTGAGAGAGCTCTTTTTGTGGAATAATCAAGCTGACAGGAAGTAGCTGAAGATATTCGTCAGATAAAATATCGCTTTTTATTATACAGCTGCGGAAGTCGCTGATTCGGCAGTTGAGCCCGTGCAAATCGGAATCGCAGTGCCGCACAAGAAACAGATACAGGTACGGTATTGGCAGCAAGAAGACAGGAATCTGCACAGAATGTGAATGAGGTTGTGTGTGGCTTCTTCCGTCCATGTATTCAAAGTAACAATCTTGGTTTAAAGTGCTTATTGTTTTGTTTGTTCTACGACGTGTTCGAATTGACATTTTCTTGAGTCTTAGTAATTGACCAACTTAATGCACAAATTCTTGTTTTATAATAAGTTTATTATATTCCTCCACATGTTTCCAGCACAATAGTGCTGGAAACATGTGGAGGAATATAATAAACTTATTATAAAACAAGAATTTGTGCATTAAGTTGGTCAGTTACTAAGTAAAGCACTGTTTGAAGAAACTGCTGTCGTGTAGATATTGCTTTAATTCAAAATGACACCAATAACAGAAAATCAGCAACCCAGCACAACTTAATAATTGGTATATGATTTTTAATTAATCAACTATATCCGCGCTGTAGGGATTTGCTGGGATAGTTGATTGTTCCTCAGTTACTTAAGAAATCTCTTGCTTTTATATGACCATAAGTTCCTTCACCGTGTTAAAAGCATTTTTGACACTATTCTGAGCCAGCTCAATCCAGTTTGCTGCATCACTAAGATCAGTCTCGTTATTATTCCCCCTTCTTCACTTAGATCTTGAAATTATCAACAACCATTTAGCACGCATTTATTATTTCCGTGTTTTGTGTCATACTCATATACGGTCCATCCTTGTTGTTGCTCACAACATTATTTTGTCACTTAGTACAAGCTAACGCCTGGAATTTGCTACAGAATTCTCCGTATATTATAAAAGACCGTGCGTGTGCTTGCGCGCGCGCGCGTATTTGTGTGTGTGTGTGGCAGCCATAACTCATCAAGAAATAGAGCTCGAAATTTTGATAGTAGTACAAAATATAACAAGTCTGTTTACTTGATCGGGGCGTATCCCTTGTATACAATACGCCAAAGTACCATGCCTGCCGGGTTGGAGGAGAGACAGTTGAGCATAGAGCACAGTACGTATAGCTCAGCCGGATGGCAGCACTCCGATAGATGAGGTCAGCGCTTGGGTTACCCAAGGTTAAGGAACGAACGAAGGAAAGAGGCCCTGGAGTAGCGCGTGGAGATAATATTCGACAGTAATTGGTTTATTTTTTAAAAGTTTAATATTTTTTTTACGTTGCAGTTGTAAGCAAAATGTGATTCGATACTAGGTGGGACAAAGACCGGAAGTATGGCTAGTAAATAAATGTACCTACACGTCACGAATGGAATGTTTATATGCTGATAGTATTTTTGGCTGGGGACGGCGGTAGTACAGTGGCTAAGGTGCTGTGCTACAAATCGGAAGGTCGCTGGTTCGATCCCAGCTGGTGTCATTGGAATTTTTCATTGACATAAAATCCTTCCGATCGCATTATGGCCCTGGGGTCGACTCAGCCTCTAACAGAAATGAGTACCAGGAGCATTTCCTGGGGGTAAAGG
>Ga0131853_10005606_pt1 | contig 22651 bp, 8 predicted proteins | sample TergutLab28metaG_FD_92764 | JGI IMG/M metagenome (GOLD analysis project Ga0131853, IMG submission 92764) | Labiotermes labralis P1 segment gut microbial communities from Petit-Saut dam, French Guiana - Lab288 P1 (version 2) (version 2) | ecosystem: Host-associated > Arthropoda: Insects >...
AGGGGGAGAAGAAAAAGGGGGTGGGGGAATAGTACAAAATGTAGCGTTTGTTTTTTTTGTGTTTTTTGGGTAAGATGGTGGGGGGGGGGGGGGTGAAAATCAAAGATGGTGACATGGGTGAAGGATGTGGCATGCATGGGAGAGAAGAAGAATTTGTCCAGTGTTCTGGTTTGAAAACTTGAAGGAAAGCGATCACTTGAAAGACCTGTGCACAGATAAAAGGATAATATTAAAGTGGATCTTAACTAGGATTGGAGTGTGTCAACTGGTTTCATCTGACACAGCATAGGGATCAGTAAGGGGAGGGGCTCTGGAAACAGGTAATGACCCTTCAGATTTCATAAAATTTGGTGTATTTCTTGGCTAGCGGAGGACCCATGAATACCCTCTGTGGGCAAAGTGTAGAGTTTTTTAATGTTAGGGCATACAGGGGCAGGCCACCTATATAGGCAGACTAGGTGGCTGCCCTGGGCACCAAGTTAAGTAAATGCCAAATCTGAGGGGAAAAATTCTTTTAAAAACAGAATGTTATAGGTGTGAAATATTTTCTTGTTAGCCAGAAGCCTGAGCCATAGGGCAAGCGCATGGTTTGGTTTGTTGCAAGTTTATAGTCTTGGGCTACCCCTGAAAGCTTGTGGTATGTATAGTTACCATTGTGCTTTTAAAGGATTAACAGCTGTGAATTGTGTGGGATCAACTTTGAACTTAATTACATCTCCAAGACACTTCAGAAATAGATGGCTTGCAGTATAGTAACAGTTTTTTTTTAATAACAACTTGACTGTCATGTTTGTTGTTCTTTTGCCTAGATGTAACTGTAACTTAATTTCCAAAGCTGTCAAGTGAATTGGGTTATACTTACTCATTTATGTATTCATTTTTTTACTTATTCTGCATCTTTTATTCACTTTTATCCCTGTTGGTCGGTATAGTAAGTAAGGTGTGAGATGGACAATATGGGTTTTGATTCCTGGCAGGAACAAGATCTTCCTCTTCAGAACATCCCATCTAGCTCTGGTTCTCACTTAGCCTTCTGTTCAGTGGATACTGGGGATTATTTCACCAGAGGGAAAGTGGCTGGAGCATGAGGCAGACCCTCACCTCCATCTGGTGTGATGGTTAAGAATGAGTAGAGCTATACTTCTGCTTCTCCTTTATTCCTTAATGGTATGCACAGGGACAGCTTTACCTTTACCTTTGGTCCATGTTGCTCACTGTATGAAATCTATGTTTATATGTGTTATGAAAACAGGGTACAGGAAGTCTGTGTATGTAGACCTTTTGAAAGCAGTCTTCAGGGCACAGTTTCAGTATTGCCCTGCTTCCTTTTGATGTGGATTACTGTTTTCTGAATTTTACTTTCCACCCTCTAGGATTGCCGCCAGCCATTCCATGGAGGATCATTTTTTGATCATGAAGGTCTGCCATACTGTGAAACACATTACCATGCAAAGAGAGGATCACTTTGTGCTGGGTGCCATAAGCCAATCACAGGTTTGTACTTGTAACTTTATAACTTACATATACCAGTTTTTAAAGTGGATTGCTGTAACATGCTCATGACCAGAACTCAATTTAAATAGAGTTTTATTTCCACGAATCTTCTTCAACAACATATCCCACATTTTTAAGTATCCCATCCTGCATATACATCTCCAGAATGCCAGACATATTTGTATTTGCTGTTTTGTTATAGAGCACCCAAAATTAAGTTCATGTGGATAATCAAATAAGCAATGGCTGAAGGGAGAAATTTTCTTTGTTAATTATGCAGTGGCTTAGAGATTTGCCCAGCATGAGTGATTATAGAACTGACACCAATAAAATGAAGATGGCATATAAATGACAAGTGGGAAGACCAAGGACAAGGTGACCCAGAACAGGGAAAGAGTAGACACGAAAGGGATGTTTGTAGGAGTACAGACAATTGAGAAGGCTTTGTCGTAGTACATGGTGTCATTGGAATTTGTCATTGACATAATCCTGTCGGCTGCACTTGGGCCCTGGGGTTGACTCAGCCTCTAACAGAAATGAGTACCAGGAATATTTCCTGGGGATAAAGGCGGCCGGTGCGTAGGGCTGACAATCTTACTACCTTCATGTGCTGATTGTCATGAAATCTGGGAGCCTCAACCTCCTGGAACCCTCTGGGCCTGTCCAGGCCTGTAATGGGATTGCTTTACCTTTACCTTTGTCATAGTACAACCCCCTCAGGAAATATCAGAGAATGATCATCCTGTGTGGCCTGCAAATAAATATATACATTCACTCCTTTTTTGCCTCGATTATGAGTAGATTCAACAGTATTTGTTGTCTGTGCATTTTATACATTGTTTCTTCATTGGTCCATGGGAGTCTGTCCCTGCACAGCCATAGTTGTGACTGTATAGCATAGTTGTTGTTTGTTGCAGGTCGTTGTATCACAGCCATGTTCCGCAAGTTTCATCCTGAACATTTTGTTTGTGCTTTCTGCCTCAAGCAGTTAAACAAGGGGACTTTCAAGGAGCAGAATGATAAACCATATTGCCACGGTTGCTTTGACAAGTTGTTTGGGTGAGCAGAGATCTATATACTGTTCTGGGTTTGTGGTCTTCAGGGTATTACATTTGTCACCTCTATACTGCATCACCTAATGTATATCATAATTGTTAATAACAAAACTGTAAATAAACATTTACTGACAGATGGCTGCTGAACAAATGTAAGGCCAGAATATAATACAGTGCTGTTTTCCTCTGCGCAGTAAATGCTGCAGGATTTTAAAATTTGCTTTGGATGTATGCATTTATGGGAAATTGTTATATAGAGGGGTCCTCATTATTTGAGTGCTGATACCCATTTCCCAACATGTATGGGACCAAATTTTTTAGGAATGTGCACAAAAAAAACTTCATATCTCTGGACCTTGAATTTTCCAGGAGGAAATGGTTTAAATTCATTGTCCCCAATATGTGGAGCCAAATTATTCAGGAGTGATATGCTAGAAACCCCACACTCCTGGGGATCATATCCATGGAGTACAAATTTTCCACCATTAAGGAGTTTCAATTTCACATGCATCCAATCTTTTCTCCCACTCTTTACTCCTATTCAAGCTTCTGCACATGATTCCTGAACAGCCAGTAAAAAATGACTGCAAGAGTTGAATAACCATTATAACATTGGTTAATAATAATAATAATACAGTTCTTGATTATTAATGTGCTGGCATAGCAGCCATAATGCAAGTCATAGAGATGGCACAAAACCATACAACAAAATACAGTAACCCCCCCACCCATTTTACTTCTGTGTGAGGATTACATAAAATTGTGGAAACAATGTAGGCCTTTGGTTGGGACTACACAGAAGTTTGTAAAATCATGGAAACGATGATGATGATGACGACAGAATTGTACACAGTTTGAAAAAAATAAACAGTGCATTCTGTGCAAAGTGAGTCATGTTGTTGGCTGTAGTCTGTGTCAGATTGCCATTCATAAGCTTTTCATTGCTGCCAGCATGTCAGTTATAAGTGATAAATTCACAGTAATCGTTGAAACATCACCTGTAAATAGCAAACTTGTAACAAGTGACTTAGTGTTTGTAATTTTTAAATTGGTAACTCACTGTTCATGTTGCAGTTATACATTACTGCCCAACATATTAATATGTACAAATAACAGTCTTCTATTTCACCCACTTACAGTTGATGATGATGATGATGATGGGGGGGGGGGAGACAAATGGAAGCAGTGTTTTTAGTCATTTACAAATATTTAACTTTCCACATTAATAAAACTGGCTGTTAACATAATGAGCTGGCATTCCTGAACAGTTTACGCGTATTTTGCGAATGCGTTTCATTAATGTTTCTTCATAGAATGTGCTGTACACACCAAACTGGTCCTCACTAACCCATATTTACATTACGTCTTGTGCTTGTAAATTTCCCACGTAAAGGGGATTTGCTGTAAGTGGCATTTTAATGGTCACAGTTGACCACAGATAAGGAGGACCCCTTGTACAGTTGCATCATTTCATCTGATTATGTTATTAAATGGAAGAATGTCTTGAAGCTTGTGATTTAGTTGCTTATGCATAGAGAGATGTGGTTCACCTTACACTTGGCAAGAATTCGCCTATTTACTTGTGGCTTAATAGATTATTCATATTATTTTGCATTCATACTGTTCAGGCTTTCATGATGTTTAACTAATTTCTTGTGTCATTACATTGTACTGTGGTGTGGAGATACGCTGTTATTTCAGAGAAGTTAGTGGTGCCGATTTTCAGGGTTGTGTTGTTATTAATTGTCTGTTTATTTTGTAATTAACATGCTAAAATTTGTTGTGAGAAGTCACCATGATGATTGTTCTTTTGTTTTAACATTCGACATCATGTATCTGTATATGGAATATTCATAGTCAGGGGGCAATTACATGTTTATTCAGTCACTGGTGGCCATATTTAAATTACTGGGCTCTGAGATAGTAGAAAATACTATATTTTGATTGGTAGATGTAAAGATAAATGAGTAAACATTTTGAAGCTAAAGCTTCTGGAGGGAACTCCATCAGAAACATGAAAAGGTGATCTGTTATTCATGGGATCCCAGAGGCAAAACAGTGATTTAAATAGTATCATTAGATATATCAGCCACTTCACTCTGACGTGAGACTTCAGATTTGCCCATGACATTGGCATACTAGCCCGTTACAGTACAGCGTACAAGTATCAATCAGCTAAACATAAAATTGAAGGTATATTACAGTGGTGTAGAGGTCTTCTACATGCAGTCCAGGCCTAATGAGTCCTGCTGATTTGTTTTGTGCTGCCTTTAACATGATCTTGTTCTAATTATAGAGTGTGACTCAGCACAGCATCAGAGAATTTTTTTAAGGTAAAGAATTAAATTATTTTTATTGTGGGCCATACAGGCTCAGACAAGCTTGCTATCCCTGGATCATAACATACAATACACATCAGAAAATATGTAACAGTAAAATAAAGTTTGTTGTTGAATAATAGGTGTGTTTGTATATATATATATATATATATATATATATATATATATATATATATATATATATTTTATTTTATTTTATTTATTTTTTGGGGGTTCAAGTATGGCATGTTCTTAATGGTGTTATTAATTTTAAACAAAGTATTCAACCTGTTTATGGCTTAAACGACTTGTGGCCATCTTTCATTTTCAAAATTATTTGTTTGGCCCATGTATGATTTGTGTTTGAGACCTATGGTTTAGTGTATTACAGTCTTTAAATCTCATTACTGAAAATATACAATGTGAGTGTGGATGTATTATCAGTTGTCAGCACTGACAGTCCAGCATAGAAACGTACATTACATTCCATATATTTTAAGACATCTTTTAAATATTCTTTATTTGTAATACACAATGCAGTACGTGGTGATGGTGACATACCATGTATATGTGCTCCAGTAAGACCTGAACACATTAAGTAATGATCATGAGAGTTAGCATGTCTTTCAGTTTAGTCAGTTGGAATTTATGATATATGTATGTTTCTGGTGACACTGTTCTGTTCTGTGTTTTACCTTACATGCAAGTGTCATGGAAAGTAATTTTGTTGATGTGATGGCATAAGTTCTTAAAATGGTGATCACTTGAGCAATACTTGGCATGCCATGCATTAAGAGTCATTAATTTTAAACCTGTAGTGGTTTTCCTCAGTACCTCCTGTCACATGCCAAGATATTACCATAAATGTGAGCAATTAAAGCCATATGATAATACATTTGATATATGGAATGTGTTGACATAAACATTTTACAAGATGAAATCCATTGTTACATCTTCCAGTATACGAACAGTTCTACCATTGGTGTGCAGTAGGTGTGTGAAAAAGAAGCCAGCCTGTTTTTTACAAGAAGCTGCTCCTAGGTATTAGAGAGATCACTCATGGTTTGGGTAACAGGTTTTTATCCATTGCATTAGATACTAAAGTCATTACAAAGAATCCTTGCTATGAATATACCTTTGTGGTGTGTATTAGTTTTATGTGTGTTGTATAGAAAACAGCTTAACAAGCTTCATTAACATGACCTCCTCATTCATAATTTAGCTAGTACCACAAACCTATAGCATAATCTGTTCACTCATAGTTGGGCACTATCATGAACCTCTGCTGGCAACCAGTCATATGATTAACCATGCTATCTATTAGTAGCCTTTTTAGTGGCCTACAGTAAATTTGCTACATCTGTAGATGTTGTATATTTACAGTATATAGTAAAATGTTGTTAATGTGTAAGAAGTATTTTGTCTGCTTGTGTCATTGGTGCCAAAAATATGACAGATTTTTTTCCTGCTAGTTTAAATGGAAATTATAACTTTGCGATGTGGATAACACTGATCACATTGTTGCTTTAAGTTATGTTGTTGTTAATTGGAATCTGTGAAGGCCATTTTTAAGTAAAACATAAAGTGCGAGTCATGAGAACTTTCCTGGATGTATTCAGCAGGAAATCTTGAAGGACATGTATTTCATTGAGGTCACTGACCATCCATTTTGGTGGTGTTTATGTCTAGGTGTAGAGTTTGCTTTAGAAACAACATTTAGTTTAGATGTAACGGAATGAATTTTTGAAATTACAGTACCTTTTTCCTTGGGATCTTTATCTGGTTGTGTCTGCATTATCATTTATCTTAAAAACTGTTTGGCACATTATGTCACATTACCGCTCATGCGATGTGATGCTCAAAAGGACAAACATCAGGCATAGGTGATGGCATTTAATGGCCTTCCTAATGCATTTCCCTCATTTAAACTCCAGTCTGCTGCACATCACGCTGGGCATTTAGTTTAGCACTGAAGGCCTAAAGTATTGACAGTTTTATGTACTGCATTATAGATAATAGGGAGCACATTGTGGTGCAGTTTGTTGCGTCACTACGTTACATGCCAGAAGGTAGTGGGTTCGATTTCTGATGGTGTCATAGGAATTAGTCATTGCCTCAGTACTTCTGGCTGCACTATGGCCGTGGGGTCAACTCAGCCTCTAACAGAAATGAGTACCAGGAATATTTCCTGGGGAGTAAAGACAGCTGGTGCATAGGGCCTACAACCTTACCACTTTCCTGTGCCAATTGTCAGGAAATAGGACAGCTTCAACCTCCTGGAACCAGCAGGGCCTGTCCAGGGATTGCTTTACCTTTATGTGGGGAAATGAGACCTGATACAAGAGGTAATAAGCCCAACAATTTGATCAGTTTAATGTATCTGTTGTCTGTAATTTTATTCACCTATAAAACAAAATTCAAAACTCCATAATACTTCATTTAAAAGAGGAAACTTAGAGTTGTGACTTGTGTACTTCATAATTCAACTTAACACTATAACTCAACTGTCAAATGCAAATTGAAAGCTCCATGTGAAAATAAATGAACTCACAGCAACACAGAAATTCTCTTTTGTTGCCAGTGTTACATATCAATTTATCATTTAAAATGACAGTTCTTAGAATTCTTGGTACTCAGACTGTTCCCTCTCTCTCTTTTTTTTTTTTTTTAATATAGTAAAGAATGTGCCACTTGTGTATATTTCACACATTCAGAAGTATTTGTTATATATGGATAAATTACTGTAGTTAATTTGAAGTACGGTATAACAAAGTACTTTATGATGTCTGCCTTTATTCATAGGCATGTGGAATTGTGTATCGTGTATCTTCAGGCGTAGGTAACTACCTACCTCAATTCAGTGATGAATGAAGACACATTTTTATGTTTTTGTGCTGCCATTTGTTCTGTGTTATTATAATACTAATACCAATACTATGAATAAGTTGACGCAGGGTTATTACAAATGAAGTATATGCCTTTTGAGACATTACTATGAAACAACTAATTGTCTCATAGAGAGTGTGTCATTGGCATTGAAACATAACTCATAGTTTCTTTTCTAGTTGGCAGGTGATTTATTCTAAGAAGACATCGTGTGCCACTTCTGACAGAATATAAAGAGTGCTTGGAAGATTTAAGGGCCATGGAAGCCCCAAACCATGGTCCCCAGATCCCCAGATCTAAACTGTCTGCAGTTTGTTTGTGGGATTCTGTTTAAAATCATGTCTGTGCCTTACCCAGTACATGTCATATCTTAGGGCCCACAATTAACCAAGGTATTACATCAGTTGTATAAGAGTCTTTACAGAAAGTTTGACATGAAGCCCTGCATCAGTTTCAATACTGCCAGAATTGGGACTGGAGCAAATATTTAGCATTTATAGAGTTACATTTATTTTGTCTTTACTGTTCCCATTAATACTAATATAACGTTTATAAGACTCTATTGATTCACAGTAATTTTTTAAATAAAATCATGTACTTAATTTTTAACAAGTCTGTGAGGTGAAGATGATGTACAAAATAACTATGCTGTGACCAGAGTGTCCTCATTACTGACAAATAATAAACACTACCTTGACAAAATGAGGAGGATTTCTGAATTAGACAACATAACATGAAATTAGTTGCAGACTAATATAAGGAATGTCAGTGTCCACAGAACACAGATGTATTATGCAGCACCAGTTATATCCAGTTGATGAATTACGTATTGTGCTGAATCCATTGCAACCTTCTTTAAGTGACACACTTCCATAGCCTTGAAAACCTGCTGAAAGAACAAAGAAGGATATAAGTATTGGGAAAGCTCGAGTCAGATCTGTGCTCGACCTCTTTGGTTATTTTGTGCCCATGTCAGTCTCCTTAGGGTTGTAAAAGAGGTACAAAACTGCAAAGTGGTATTTGGTTATGAAGGAATTTTCCATGGAGTATGTGAACTTTGTGCTTAAGTGCCAATATATTTTTTAGTTTGATGTAAAATATATTACTATGTAAAGGATATAATGAATATACTTACTGTTCTATGTTAGTATGAAAAATATAGTGCCATGATTTCAACCTGTATCATCCTAAGAGATCATATGCTAGTCTTTAAAATGTACTGGCAAATGGCCAGCATGATCTCTGTGTGTGTTTACTTGGTAGCAGTTTAAATGTCCACACTATGCCGGAAAATCTTAGGCTGTCGAGATATGCAATTGGCATTTAAATCCATCACCTAAAGGTTAACCTTAGTTGCTAATCACTTTGTGTTCAGTCACCTATGCTGTATGCCAAGCACATGTGCCAGCTGTTTCCTACTCTTCTTATTGGAAAGGTTCTGAGTTCTCTGTGACTTAGCAGTCACCATGTGGATTTCAGTACAATATGTTCACCAAAGATAGTTTCTGCATGAAGTGCCATTGTAAATTCAGATGAATATATTGGATGTGCCAGTTCCACACAGGAAAAAAATTTACAAATCAGTGCAAACATTTCAAGCAACAGGTTCTATTCTAGACAGTAACATAACAAACAAGAGACATGTGCTGAGGAAAAACTGTGCAAAATTGGTGCCTGACTGGAGACATTTCCAAGAAAGTCTGATGTGAATTGCATAATAAGTGGGTGTGTTTACATCATTACATCAAAACTGCTGCATAAAACAAGTGTGGTTTGCACACTGCAATACATACCATGACACAGAACTGAATTTTGTTAACTGGTACCATTATGTGGTGCATGCTGAAGAAGTGCATCCCATGTTAATGAAGTGTTATTACATGATGTTAAGGTTCGTATGTGATGTGTTATATGAGTGCAGCTAGGATTTTTGGTCCCATTTCTTACTGAGACCATAAATATGTACCAATTTTGTTTGTAGAGGTTTACTAGGTAAAACAGAGAGTGCATACTTATATGTAATCTGACAATTAAGTATGGTATTGGAAGACCTACATGAACTTCTACGTTTATTGTAACAGAATATCTCCAAAATTTGTCTGACAAATATTTTATATGAAGCTATTTGAATTATTTGTGTTTTTTCGCATGATGAACCATGATGGTTTGCAGGATTCATTGCCTGAAGAATTATATTTGTTTAGCTGGATGTGAAAATGACATTCGTATGTGTTCACAGTATACAGTCCCCCCCTTCATCCATATGGTGTATTTATGATGGTGATATTTCACATGTATATAATCTTCTACAATACAAATTCTAATATAATTTTACATTAAAATGTTGCAACACATGTATATGAAGCATCATGTCATCTGAGGATACAAGTTCAAACAGGATTCCCCCCTATCAAGTTAGCAGAGTTTCATTTGCCCTGCCATTGTCTTGAATGCTGTTACTCTTTGTTTCTGCTTGGTTTTTGATGAAATGACAACATGAAGGTGTATTATTAGTCCCAGCATATTTTGTCTCTATGGTAACTTTTTTTTGAAGGAAACAAGACGGTATGTCACTCATCAAGGAACAGTATTTTACCTGCTTTGGAACTAAACTTTGGGGTCATGACAAACCACGGGCTCCATACACAGCATGTCACTGTTGTGTTCCAATGTTGAGCCAACATGCTATGGTGTGGCTTGAATCTAGAAGCCTATCCCATTACCATCATGGCCACCACAAATCCCGTATAGACTCTTCTACGGTACAATTAAAACTAGGTCTCCATGTTGAGATGCTAGCTATTAACTGCCTGACCTCTGGCACATCACAAGAATAGTTATATTCGAGATTGTATAAAAGGGTAGTACCAAAGACATACACCTGCTAAAACATACAAAATGAAATACCGATCCTAGTGAGTGATTTGTTTTTCTGAAAAATGCTGTAGTGGTCCATGCTCCAAGCTGCTTTCTGTGGAATCCCATGTTTATTGGTACAGAAATTGTGTGCAGAAATTTGTTCCATACTTATCCCACAAAGGTTAATTTGCCATTTACAGTGGTACATACTGTTGGATAATTAATTAGCTTAGTGACTGGAGGTTTTCTGCCAAGATGCCCAACAAGACACTGAAAGGCACTTTTCTTCAAAATGGCAATAGAAATGCTTTTGTTTAGGTTGTTCACCTTAGACACATGAGAATCTTAAAAACCTCTTGAATGAAAGTATATATAATTACTGCCATCTGCATCTCATACACATTTTATTAAAACTTCTTTCAGAATTTGGGCTGCATGTTTTTGCTATACATATGTGCTAACAGTAGTAATTCATAAGTTATGGTAAGTATACTTTAATTGTAGTTATCAGCATGATGGGACACTTCATTTCAGGACTCAAACATGTTTATTAAAAGTTACAAGGTACTGTTGTAGATACTTCAAAATAAGTGTGGTACTTGGTCAGCTGTCTGGTTACATAAAAATTCTGCATTATTAAATGTGAAAAGTGGAAGTGATTTTAATTCTGTTAGTTAATGTTTAATATACGTGTATTAAAGAAAGCCATGGACTACAAGTTAATGCTTTTTAAAGGTGATATCTGTACATTTTAATATGTGTATTGTCAGATGATTTAATGTAAGGTGTGCAAGTATAAAAAATGGTGTAAACTTTGCTGTACCCATCAAACAGCAGCACAGATAGGGTATGTACAGAGTACAGTGAACCTTTTGTCAGCTGTTACGATTTGGAGGTAACCGCTGTTTAGAAACTAAGACTTTGGCTGGCCTTTGTTAATAATGTAAATGTCTTCAGAGTAAGGAATCACTGGACCCAAGAAAATTATATATTGGGCTAGGATTCAGAGTTTGTAATGTTATTAAAAGTATGCTACACATCACTGTAAAAAATATTCATAGTTGAAAGGAGTGCTGCTGCTAAGAAATACCACAATTACAATAATAATTTAAAAGAAGTATTAACACTAAGCAGAATGTCAACTACCACACAAAAGTTTTTTTCATTGTTTGACATGGTTTATGTGTCATCATTTATTTTGGATTTTGGCTAATTTTTGCCACTGTTGGTAGTGGTTGGTAATGAACTTCATAACACAAAAAGAGGACACAGGACACTTTGGCCAAGGTTGCACAGTGAACAAAATAATTACATCTTTGCACCACTGATTTCAACAATGATAGATCTTATTTTGTATTAACATTTTTACACAAATAACAGTTTATTAACTCCATAACTATAGTTATGAAATATCTGGTACTGTAAGAGTATACACATTATCAGTCTTTGGGGAGTTTGGTGCTTTTTATGTAATTGTATAGGTGACAGAGTCAGTCAGTTTGAAGATCTGTTAAACTTATTTCAACAAGGAAAAGTTCTTTGAATGGTAACACTGAATTGGGAGTAATTTCTATTATATAAAGGTAATAGCAGACATGCTTTGGTGTTTAGTAAACAAATACAGTTTTCAGTAATGAAAAGTGTGATTTGTTATTGTTTGATCCATACCTTAGTACAGGGTTGCTGAACCTGTAGCTTGTGTGAAAAATATTACCATTGGCACAGTATTATTTTGCCTGCAGATACATTAAAAATGAGAAATTGCCTTTTACTTTTTTACTGGCAGAGCCAACATAGAATAACGCAGAAATTCTCACATCTCTTTATTTAAGGAGACAGGATTACCTTACTAATTCAGTTTGTAAAAAATGTGCTAAGAATAGTGACACTGTAGCCAAGGTTGTGAATTGCTTTTTTTTTTCCTTTCTTTCAAAATTTGCCTATAACTACTGAGGTAGTTTTGATTTTATTACACATTATTAATAGAAAACACAGGTAAAATTAAACATTTACTTTAAAATTATTAATGTTGAGTGAGAACAGTCACCATACATTCCAACAACTGCACTATAATTACAGTGATAAACAATGTGTGGGAAACCTCCTACATATTGCGCCCTTTCTCGGCCATCTTTGTTGAATGCCTCCCTGAAGCTGGCTGAGAAAGAGTGAAACATATAGGTTTACCACTCACTGTTTATCATTGTATCTAATAGTGCAGTTGTGGGTGTAAGTATTGTGATATGTATACTTATTCATTCTTGATCCTATGTATGCAATTTCATGTTGCCCACATGCAGACCAAATTTTGCCAAAGTTGCCTAAACCACATAACACGTTGAGCAGGCCTACCTTAATATGAGTATTTTAAATTGTCAAAAAATATGTGCTTTTTTTGTATAGTAATTATAGTGCAGCATATTTTAACTGAAAGTGGTGTTAATACATAACTAAGGTAAAAAGCATTTTAACACTAACAGAAATCTTGAGTTTCACTTTCAAGTCTCATTTATTAGTCACCTCTGTCAGTAATGCACGGTGTACATGTAAGACTTGTGTTAGATTTTACAGAACAACTCTATTAGTGATGTACAAGTTGGTGACATGGTTCCTGTCCATCTTACATGTAGGGCAAGCGTTTCATATTTTCTTCCCATATACCTCTGAAGCTCAAGGAACAATGTTGTATATTCTTGTGCACACTGTTATAAATGGGTTTGAAGGCATGGAAGAGTAAAAGTACAGCAACTACAATATATTCACAGCTATGACAATTGAATGAAAGGAAGAACAAATGGAAATTGCACTGGCAAGAAACCATCAAAATTTTAGTGTTAAAAAGAACAATGAGTGGTGCTGGGTGACTTAAATAGCATATTCACAGACACACAAAGGCTAAAGTGCCTCATCAAATTAAATAACTAATGTCTCAGAATTGCCAACCTGGAGACCTTATAGGCTAAGGGTAATTCACTGATCTGCCACCCTGCAAGGCTGTGATTCAATACAAAACAGGTCTACTTCACAAAAACCCTCAAACCTAGTCAAGTAAAAAATGATAGTATTCGTAAGCAAGACTGCTGTTACACTTGAAAATGCGAAACAATGTCCACGTTGAACAGGCAGCTCCGTGGTACTAGAAAAACACATTTCCTCAGTTTCTAAGACACAACCTATGGGATATATATGTGTACAAAATGTCCATCTTCTATTACTTTTCTACAGCTCTTTGTGGCTTTACAGTAAGAATGTAAATGTGAGGGCATAAGAGAATGAAGTTTTCGGTACAGTATCTGGGTGCAGGGCAACGAGACAAGGAATGAAGAAACTTAAAACCGTCCTGGTCAGTCAGAATCATTCAAAATATACTGAGGCTTCAATGTCAATTTCTCAAAGAGTTCATCAGAATTTCTTCATATATACCAGGAAGCACTACATAAAGCAGTGTTTTGGATGTGAGGTTTTTACAGCACTAAACATTTGGACTGTGGTCCTATCAGTTACAAGACCATTCTCATTGATCGTTACCAGCATGGTTACAAACATGCTTGTATCTTCAGGGTAGAGGTTGAAAGTCCTCAAGAACACTGGTAACAACTTTGATGACTACACTGTATTTTTACCAACAGACCACAATCTTTAAATTTAAAAAAGTGCTAAATGTCCCAATTGCCTACAGATGTAATGATCAAATAAAGTGGACAAACATAACAGCAAATACAATTTTATACAATGCTGACAGTGGTGTATTACACCAATAATATTAGCTTCATGGACTTTAGCCATAATCTGGCATTGTACCTTTATTGCTTTTTAAAACAACAGACAGCGGACAAAGACCATGAAGCTAACGATCTTAAATAAAAGCAAATGTCAAGACACGTAAGGTACAGACATGCAGTATGCTATGAGCAGTACTGTGCAAGAAGTCACTTTGGTGTCGTAGATGCCTTTGAAGAGAAGGAAGTCCTGGAATTTGGGGTGACATACAAAGAATTGGTTGCAAAAGAGGTATCAAGTTTTAAATAAGTGGTAAGGAATTGTGGTTAAGACTACGACAATTATTTCATCCCCCACTTCACATTCTTCAAATAAGAAGTCTCAATTCATGAATTTATTTATTCACATCCATCTCCTCTGTATAAAAGTACAGTCCAACGTTTGAAGATACTGTCTCAACAATAATTAATGCACAATTCATTTCTTTAGCCTGACAGTCACAATATATTGAAGTGAAGCTGTTACAGCAGGATTGGTCAAATTATTCAGAATTCAAAGTAAATGTTTGATTTTCAGGGGTACAGTTACACATGAAAATACCAAACTACAAAGGTGTAACAGGTAAGGCTCCTTGCATTTTTAAACTGTACTAAACGGAGAAAAATGACCACACACACTCCGACTACATGACCCCTGGATAGAGTCCGCTGCCCCCTATAGTTGTTTTTGACGGTGACAAAAACAACTCCACTGCTAAGGTATTGATCCCAAATCTGAGGGATTGTTATGATATAAATCAGGATGACCATGCCACAGTGCTACACAGTGTATCTTTAAAAGGCTTACTGTGGAAAAGGAAACGTCTATACCAGGCCAGTCTTACAAGTGTTCCTTCATTGCATCAGTGGTGGAATGTCATGCATGTCTACTCATCTGTCTTGCACACAACAGTGCACCAACGTCACAGGCGTTTTCTGTGGAGGAAAGTTTATTTTCAAGACACGCAGAGCAGGTCATGAGTGAGAGGAGTTAGAAACTGGAGCATTCTAATAAACGTCCAGATTTTAATATGTGCAATTATTATGATTATGTGTATGAGACGATATATTATACGTAAACGACCGAAATTCCTTCCAAAAAATGAAAGAACATTCAAAGAGAAACTGCCAACATTTTAAGACAAGGTCGATGGTTCATTTTGTCAAGAACTATTTTCTGTAAGTATGAGGCCTGCTTTGCAGCTGGATGTCGGCACTCGAAACAAGGCAAGTTCCAGGGAAACAGCAGATTCAAATTCCTAGTAGATGCAGACTTTGTATGTGATAAAAGCTCCTGTGACAACTGCCATGCTGACAGGAAAGATTAAAAATACACCCCAATACAAAATAATCTTCCCATTTTTGTGGTTATTACCAGCAGACACAATTACATAATAGTGACTACATTAAAGTAGGAAACAAATGGGTAAAACTTTCATTCCATATGTTTACAAGCTCATCTCCTGAAATTTCACTTTGAGGGGAATCCAGGGATTCATATCCACAGTCCGAGAGAGGTGGTTCCACTTTCACAGACTCGGTGTCATACAGATGAGGGGAACATGGTGCTGAAGACAAGCTGTCTACTGTTCTAAAACTACATGGTGAAACCGGATTTTCTATAGGTTCATTTTTGCATGGCACAGTGCAAAGCACCGATGTTGGTACTGACAGAGTCTCACTAGTTACCACCTCCTGAACTGCATCCTCAACACACACATCCTCTTGCGGGATTACTATTGTTATAGTATGAGTCAATTCATCATACATGCCAAACACTGATTCTGGTGAAGTATCACAAGTGTCTTTTTGGTTTGGTAAAAGGTACGGAGAAGAGTCTCGAATGTCTGGAATGCATAAAGAAGTGGCCTTGCCCTGTTCTGTAAATTTTAAAGAAGCAGTACTTGTAATCAGTTCTCTATTGGTTTCCATGTCTTCTGGTGACGACCCCACCACTTTATAACAGCTGCTCTTTCCTTGGAATCCATAAGTTCCAACCTGAAAATAGTACACTAATAAGAACACTCGGACACAGGGAAATTCAGGGAATCCAAATATTTTCGGGTTCTATGTACTGCTAAGTTTCAATAAATCCACATAGCTTCTCTTTGTTCCTAAACAAATTCATAATATTGCTTCCAAAAGCCTAGGGATCAACAATGAAACAATCCAGCTGCTTCACATAGGTATGAAATGTTACCTCACCCTGCAAGAACATAAATTCCTCACAGACTTGCTGGAGGCATGACAAGATGTGAATCAGCACCAGCAGTGGTCTGTATCATTTTCTGAGTCATAGCCTTCAAACCCAGGGGCCTTATCTACCCTGTAATCTCCAGAGCTACCAGATATTATGACAGGTGACTCTGGTGTATCATCTGTCATTGAAAAAATATCCTCCCCTCACTGTCACAGTTTGGAAATGAAGATATTACAAACTGCAAATTTCTAGGTTTCTAGGCTCTATTCAACATCTCATATTTGAAAAAAGGGCACTTGGCCACTGACTGACTACCTCTGTCAATGTAGCACATTCCAGTGACATTTAAGACTGTGGGTCAAGCACATGTTTTGTGACTTCAACATTTTATGTTAAGCATTGTGTATGCCAGCAGACACGAAAGCATAAATTACTGAAGCATGAAGTTTGCAACGTGCCTCTACGTGCAATGCCGCTCTGACAAATTACATAGGAGATGGAGTTTCTGTTTTATAAGTCATTAATTTCTTAGTAGTTTTTATGGTTTATATTTCCTGGAAATTTTTAAAATGAAAAGCATGCATATGACAACAATTACATACACATAACTACTCTGTTCAAAAATTACCATAAGGTTTTTGTTGCAGTATTAAAAAAATTCAAATATGGCCATTTCTACAAAAATATGCTCAGAAATCAAGGACTACAGAAATTAAATCCATCTAATTTTCTATACTCCAGGACTGTAAATTTCCTGCACTGCTACTGTTAAATTATCATATATGTTCACTCATTACAATTAATATAGTATCATAGTGTATCACTGCACATCAGGTACAATTTTTAACATCATGGTTATACTTGCTAGTATGAACACAAACTTGGCACAAAGTGTTCTCCTAGGACTTTCTATGGACAAAGGTGAGATACCCATATGACAATCTTATCTTATCACCCAATAAAGAAGTAAGCTATCTCATTAGTGAGGAACATATGAAAACTGTGTTATACTGTAAAGGCAGAGAACAAGTGCAATGAAGATTATATGACAGGTTAGTAATGTGTGTTTTTAAGTAAAGGCAGGTATTTTACACTTCGGGAGAATACATGCATTGAAGATTATATGACAGGTTAGTAATCTGTGTGTTTTTAAAAAGATACACATCAAACAAGCATCGGAAACAGGTGGACTTACTGCTGATTTAGTGAAATAGAACTGACCTCTGCACTGGCCTGCCTGTGCTCTGTGTCCATTTCTTCTGCAGCTTCTCTGAGTAGACTCTGTGCCAACTCATCCAGGTGAGATAGGCACACATCTCCATCAAGACTATCGAGGAGATCTGGGAGAGAAGGCAGTACCTCAGGATTGTCCACATAGTCAAAACCTGAGGCCCCAGGCCCACTGCCAGCTGTAGTACCTGTCCCTGCAGCAGAGGGTCTATGCTGAACTCGGCTGGTTCAACCTGGGTACTACAGCTGACACCATGGGTCTGATGGTTGTACTCAATGTTTGACAACTTCTGGAGCAGTTGTTGATTCTCCGTAGCCAATTGTGTCTTCTCCAAATGAAGATTACGACATTGCAGTGTTAATGTTTCATTCTAAAATCCAAGATAAAAGTTCTTTGCACTTGAAGATTACAATGCACACACATACTGGCAACAAAGTACTACACTTCTTTTTTGGTCTTAAAAATCAACAAGGAATTTAGTACTGAGAGATAATGCAAACATGTATACTTACAGTACAGTTTAGAAAACTTCTGTTCATGGGAAAAACTATACTACACAGAAATTAAGTTGTAACTGAGATTAGCAGCAACAATTACAGAAGTGTCACTTTGAGCGAAAAATACACAAATTAAGTTGTAACTGAGATTAGCAGCAACAACAATTACAGAAGTGTCACTTTGAGCAAAAAATTTACATAATTTTGAGGTGTTAGTGAATAAAGAGTTGCAAACGTTAAATCTCGTAAGATTAATAAGTTGTGCTCCTACTACACACTAGTGCATATAGAATAACTATGTTCATTAATTCTTTTGCCACTACAGCACAATTTGACCTTTGGTACACTGCTTACTTCCTTCACTATCATCTGGTGTACTGCAATTGCAAAAAATGACTGCAAACCTACAATGCATGAAAGTGTTGGTTACTGGCACTGCATTATATAAAGAGCAGTGTATGGCGTCAACATACATGCACATCATTGGTTACCACACATGTAAGAAAAACTTTAAAATCCAATTCTGGATACTAGCAATGTCAGCCCTTGTAAAGCGACAGTAACAAACATACATGCCACACACCTTCTCTCTGAGACCTTTTACTTCAGCTTCTAGATCATCCAAACGTGCTTTTTTCCGGTCTCTTGAGCTCTGGGCAGCCACTCTATTCTTCAGTTTCCTAAAATGCAAAATAACTCAGGTCAGTGTTACGGAGCAACTTGACTTTATGAGTAGTTATTCTTATCATGATTACAATTTTGGATGTATTAGGCTGCCAAGAACTACTACAGGGTTAAACTGCCACGTATACTACTGCCTCAAAACAACGTACGCCGTGACTGCTGCACTTACATGCAAAGGTCTGAAAGATTAACGGATGAAATCAACTGTTGGCTTACTTTCTTTGAAGCTTTTCTTCCAAAGTTAAATGGTCCAATCTCCTCTTTCTGTTCGAAATGCTCACTTGTGAGTCTTCACATCCTGTATACTTTACAGAACCTGACTTTGGTATCACCATTTTATTGGCAACCGCAACGTTACTATTACACCTCAAAACAGAATTCACGGCCTTCAATTTCATTCCGACCTGATTACCAAGACTGCCATCACTGCCAACACACTTTGGAACTGCTGTAATAATTATCGCCTTAGATGCGGCCATTTTAAAACAAACGAATGCAACATTTGAATCTAGTAAATTCGCGAACTAGACATACACAACACTAAACACACGGACACACAACTCACAAACTCCTATCTTTTCATCAGCTTATTGCCTAGTGCGCAAAAATTACGTCATCTCTTGCACATTTAACAAATGCCTTATGTGGTGCACTGTGATTGGTGATTACTGAGGATGACAAACTGTGACGTCAATGCTGACGAACATGATCACATGTGAAAGCCATGGGTATAAACCAACTGGTGAAACCAAGAGTGGTTACGTGGTGGGGTTAGAATCCTAGATCCATGCCTATATGATATTCTGTGGAATACTTTTTGTGCGTTGGATGATGCAAATGTGCAGTTGAGATTTGTAGTTGAGGATAGAGATACGTTTGCTGGCAATAGAAACGATGTGGTTGTGGTGTCAGATTGGCATCCTACTGGCTAATCCTGTTATAGTACTGTTGATAGGCCTATATATTGTACGTAATAATTATTGTTGTTCCTAGTGTTATATGAAAGACCTAAATGGGGTACCTCCTCTGAACCACCACCAAACGATGTTTGTAAGTACTAAAAAAGAGGCCCCGTAGAATAAATCACAGATGATAACTGGTGTGTAGCTGTAGTTCCTGAACGGTTGCGAAATGGTGCAATGCAACTTAATTAATGGACGAATTCAAACATTTGTAACTCTTAACTATGATGCACGTAATTAATTTCTTTGGTTTCTATGTTTGTTTTGTCACTACTACTGCATTGCTTCCATTTTGGGTTTCTGAAAGTAAGTTGTTTACTTACAAAAGTAAATGCTTGTCTTTTCGAGTCGTATCTAGTCAAGTTTTGAAGTATAGCCAACATGATGATTGTGATCCGGTGTGCCATTAGTAGTTTTGCATTTGCTCTCCGGTAGTGAAATGATTACGGAGTACCTGACATAACTAGGGTGCAAAAATGGAGTAAATATTTAGGATTGGACAAAATTAATATGGTGCGTTGGATTTAATTGTATTTTCTTTAAAACATGTTGCAGTAAGTCAGTGGAACATTTTCGGATTGTGTGGTTAGCTCATTTATTTCATCTACTAATCTAAAACTGATCATAACCTTGCGCAGAAATTTTGTGTAAAATGCAGGCCATTTGCTTCAAATCGATGTAGTGATGTGTGCCCCATCTTTTATTTATATTGTGTGGCCGCTATTATGGAAAGATAAATGTGTATACTTGCCCAACATACGATTTCCACAGCAGATGCTTTCAGGTTCCGAGATTTTTACAATCGGTCTTTTCCTTTACTATATTTTTTTCGCCAGATTTAATGATTGTATCAACAGTATGAACACAAATTGTCTAATGTAAAAGTCATTTAAAAATTAATATGAAATACCAGATGTTCAAAGATGAAGTATATTTGCCTGCTAATATATTATGAGAGGAACAGTTCAGATGAATAAAACAGTTAGTTCTGAGCTTTTTGAAATTTCTCTTTTGCCAAATTAGACTTTTTTCATGATCAAAACTCAAGAAATTAGCACATGTTGGTAGTCAGTTTGAGCTATTCAGAATTGTGCAAAATTATTGTTCTTCAGGTTAGAGATATATTTGTTGCCATTGGGGTTAGATTTCATGTCATTATGAGTAGATTCACTGTGAGCTTCTTTGATACTATTGATGGCTGTTGGGTTAGATTACGTTAATCTAAATTTAGGTTTTTGTCTGTGCATTTGACTGCATTTGTGAAGGTCTTGGGTAGGTTAGTGTACAGATTTCAGTGTGTTGGATTAAATCAGTCTGTGAAATTTTAAGGTGCATAAAAATCTAGACCTTGTTTGTTTGGAACCAAATCAGACAAAACTCTTGTTTCTGGGGACTAGACCTAACTACTACCACAAACAAGTATTGAAAGTTCCTCATATTTCATAATACTGAGGAACTTGGTAATGGAGTTTGTAATTTAAAGTTAGGAATGATGTAAGAGGATGCAGTTGAGGTAGGATCATTCTAATTTATTTATAGAGCAAGAATAATGTGACATAACCAAATAAATAGATCTGTATAGACCATAGGAATAAATAGAAAACAAATTGGTAAAGGCTGTGGGGATGTAGAAGTCACAGAGAAGTTTTTTTCCATTGTAATGACCTGTTGATGTTGTAATGTCAGTGGAAGAGGTCATTGAACTTGTGTAACTGGGATTTGTAAAATTATGAGTAAATGCTTTCTGGATTTGAGACACTGTAATTAGAGTTTGAATGAATTTCACTTCACTGAGTATGTAGAAAATTCTGAATATATTTCAGTTATGGAGGTAGATACAAAATTCATCATAATAACTTTGCTGATATTCAAACAGTTGGAACATAAACTTAATCATCATTCATTCCTGAGGGCTGAGAAGTTTCATGCCCCCTGCCTACTCTTGTGACAGTAATTATTTGTAGATTATTTACTGCCAGTACTACTAACCTCTGTATGTGAAATTCTTATAATATTTTTGCATTCTACTAGTTACATTTTTTTTTTTTTTTATGATGATGATGTATGCCATATTGGCCCAATTTTTGATCCATGGATGGTGTAATTGTATATATGTATGTATGTTATATGCATGCATACATGGATGGGAATTAAGTTGGTTGACTTTTCCATTGATTTTAGTTTGTTTTAAGCCATGCTAAATTTAACATTTGTATATGCCAGTGGTGGAAGGGTTTAAATATTTGGGAACAACTTTAACAAATAAAAATTCTATTGCGGAAGAAATTAAGAGCAGATTGAGGTCAGGAAATGCATGCTATCATTCAGTGCAGAACCTTTTGTCTTCCAGGTTGCTATCCAAAAATTTAAAGATCAAGATATATAAAACTATAATTTTGCCGGTTGTTTTGTATGGGTGTGAAGCTTGGTCGCTGACATTGTGGGAAGAAAGGAAGCTGAGGGTGTTTGAGAACATGGTGTTGAGGAGAATATTTGGACATAGGAGGGACAAGGTAATGGGGGAATGGAGGAGATTGCATAACGAGGAGCTAAATGATTTGTACTCCTCACCCAATATTGTGCAGGTGATAAAATCGAGAAGAATGAGATGGACTGGGCATGTGGCGTGTATGGGTGAGGAGAGGGGGGTGTATAGGGTCTTGGTGGGGAAGCCGGAGGGAAAGAGACCACTGGGGAGACCTAGGCG
>Ga0131853_10005607_pt1 | contig 22642 bp, 9 predicted proteins | sample TergutLab28metaG_FD_92764 | JGI IMG/M metagenome (GOLD analysis project Ga0131853, IMG submission 92764) | Labiotermes labralis P1 segment gut microbial communities from Petit-Saut dam, French Guiana - Lab288 P1 (version 2) (version 2) | ecosystem: Host-associated > Arthropoda: Insects >...
AAGAGATCTTTTTTTTTTTTTGGAAATTTAAAAAACTGGGGAAAAAAAACATTTTTTTTATTTTTTTTTCGTTTTTTTTTAATTGGGGGGAAAAAGGGGGGGGGGGGGGGGGGGGGGGGGGGGGGGGTGGCTTGGACAACAAGATGGAGAAACAGGTGTTTGGAGACTTTCACTGAAGTGTGGAACTATACCTCTACTCCCCCCACACGTCTTTGTAGCGTTGTGTTTAATTACACACAGGGACAACAGCACCGTACCTTCATCGTCTGTTTGCTACATGTTCTGCCTATCACAATACAACTTCATGCGTAGTATACAAATAATTTTCCATTCTACGCATTTTAATGTTCTTTCACTTTCTGTTACACTTGGGGACGGGGGTTGCGTCCGAAGCTCGTTCCCCCGCACCATCTAATGCCGGGGTTGATAATGAGTGGTGCTGTACTTCCACTCCCCCCCCATGCGTCTTCGTGGCAGCATAGGCCCTTGTTTTAATATTTGACCCGTACTCTGGTGGCTGTTATGGTGTGGGGTAGAAATGGACACAGTGCTTGACATCTGGGAATGGTGGCTACACGCGATGTGTGTTGTCAGCCCTGTGCGGTGTGACCCGTCAAGTTAGGCCAGCCAAATGCAACATTCCCGTCAAAAGTCAGCAGGAAACCACAGGGGGTCACTCAACCTGCGAAGGTCTGGCGTAATAATTAAATTACGACCTCAGTCAAAATTTGATTTAAACCGACGTATAACAATTAACAGAACGGCAGATTCTTGGAACTCTGTCCAATTTACATAGGCGTGCGAAGGTGATGTAAAACATCGATTTGAGTTTTGTATTGCTGACTACTCACGAGTACAGTTTTGGCCTTAACAGTGTGGAAGCGGTCCCTTTCCATTCGAAGCTCACAGACAAAACAAACAGATCCTGCCCCCCCCCCCCCAAAAAAAGTCTTTCACTTCCCACTGGTCACCACTTGTTAGGCGTCCATTTTCTGACAAATCGGAGGTCAAACATATGCACAGCTCTAACCAGACATAACAAAAAAAAAGAAAGTATTAACTCGCACGCACAACACAACTGCACACCAGCCCAATGTATTTTTGACTGGAGTACGTCGGTTGCTGGCCACAGACATCTAATGGCATGATTTCACCGCGCGCCACTGCTTCCACATCCCAAGTAACCAACAGTACCTTGACTTCCAGACGTACGGTTGAACCTTTCTCTTCGTGTTACTTTGTCAACGTACTTATTCTTCGCATTTTCTTTTCCATACGACATAACATGCTGACCGTGCCTAAACTTTCATTTAGCTTTCCATTTGACACGAATAATTAATAGACCATTGAATGATCTAATCACTCCCTGCATCACAACCCAGATGACCACACACAATTATAGGCAGCATCCGCTATAAACGTCTGTCGTTTTATATTCTCAGGTATGCTGTCCCCTTATAGTAGTCAGTTCGTTGAGTCACGGTGAGACAAACACTGCCAAGAACGGAGTCATTGTGAAGAAAAGTGTCGGTCTGCATTGCAGCCTTGACCCAAGGTTTGATTTCGGGGAGGGCGTGCTGGGGAGGAGCCCACAAGACCCGAATAGAAGGTTGCTCCTAACCGACCACGGTGTTTGTCAAAAGTTATTAGCGTTTCTCTTTGTAAAGCTGAGAACTGTAAAATGTGAATGGCTCGATACTGTTTGCCTGATTGAAATGTCGCGATGCTCACTGCTGTAGCGCTTTCTGATATTTCAGTGTTTAGCGATCTTGTGTTTGCGTTCAACGAACATTCTGCCTGTTTTGCATTCACCTCGAATTGTTCGACCGCGTTGGTGAGGTATGGGAAACACTCAAACACTCCCTGGACTGTGTGACAATGAATTTCGCAACTGTTTGCGATTGTCATGAGCCTATCAGCTTCTTCTGTTTGCACATGCAGTAACGTGGAATTCATGTGAATACCAACTTAAAGACCAAAGTAGAAACACTAAGTCGCGTTACACCTGGCGGTCAGTCGGTTAGTCAGTCAGTCAGTCTGTCTGTCTTTCGGTTAGTCAGTCAGTTGGTCAGTCAGTCAGTCAGTTAATCAGCCAGTCGGTCTGCCTACCTGCCAGTCAGTCAGTCATTCAGTCTGTCTGCCAGTCAGTCAGTCAGTCTGTCTGTCTGCCAGTCAGTCAGTCAGTCAGTCTGTTTTTCGGCCAGTCAGTCAGTTGGTTAGTCAGTCAGTTAATCAGCCAGTCAATCTGTCTGCCTGCCAGTCAGTCAGTCATTCAGTCTGTCTGTCTGCCAGTCAGTCAGTCTGTCTGTCTTTCGGTCAGTCTATCAGTCAGTCAGTCTGTCTGTCTGCCAGTAAGTCAGTCAGTCTGTCTGTCTTTCAGCCAGTCAGCATTCAGTCAGTCAGTCAGCCCATTTAGGCGTCGAGTCCCTCTCGGGGCTCGTGGTCAGCATCTTAATCGGTGTGTTGACAGTCATGGGACAGTACGTTAAAACTAAATTTATATAGACTTGTACAAATTCATGTAGGAGTAAGGGTGTACTGTACGTACTGTACCAGCACTGGATCCATTCAGAGTATCCTAATTTTTTGTGCCGTTCAATGGAACGTGATTTTCTGAGAGTTTGCTTGTGTGAAATTTTGCACAATGGTGGCAAATTTCTGGCAATGTAATTTTCCAATGAAAGCACAGAGCCCGTGGTTCAAATCCTGGCTTGCTTATTGTGCTATAAAACGAAGTGGACAACAGGAATTGCGGGCATGCCAACTGGTGTGGTGAATGGGCCAGGAAATTCGTCACAGTAAGAAGAAATGCCTTCCAATAGTACGGTGCATTACAGGATTAAAGAATGTACCCAGAAATTGCTTGAATGAACTCTATTCTATCACAGCAGTGGATAAAACACAAATGAATTGAGCAGTTGTAATAACCGAGACAATCAGCGTGCAATGCAACATTTTACCGTGACCAGATTAAAAAAATGGCTGATTGTTTGCACACATGAACCCCGTCACGCGTGGCGATCGGCGAACATGGTGCCGACCCTTGCTGCAGAACGCCTAAGGTTAAGTTTGGTTAAAGCTAAGCAAGCCGGATATATGTCATGTCACTTGCAAAAGAAATAAGACGAGGGAAGTGTACGCACTGTTACGTGAAACGAAACCAGTTTGTAAAATGTCGCCGATAAATAATACGTCCAGGCCCACGTCTGGGGCCCACCCGGCCTTCAATGGGTACTGCGACTGTTTCTCATGGGTAAAGTAGCCGGGGCGTGAGGCTAACCACTCACCTCCATCTAGTGCAATGGTTAAGAATGAGTGGAGCTATACCTCTACTCCCTCCGCTAAATGCCTTCTTGGCATGGACAGTGACAACTTTACTTTTTTTGCTTTTAAATTTTACGTCATCGGTAAATCCGGTTTGTTCATTGTTAGTCGAACGACTTATAGCAGAACCAATAAGAATGCAGGACTAGTGTATCAGTGTGACACTCGCTTTACGCCACAAACGCGATGCAGCCATCCTTCTATTCAATGGGTACCAGGGTTCTTTACTGAGTAGTCAAATGGTTAGACCATGACGCTGAACACACCTCCGTTTAGAGCCGAGGCGAATTCGTGAAGCTAAACCTCCATTTCGCCAAATTATTTCATGGCGTGGTGCTCAAGTAAGCCAAGGGACAAATTTATTATACTAAAAATGTATTGGACTCATTCACACTTGCTAAATTAAATGCTTTCTCTCCTACCTTCTCAACTCACGCTACTACACTAAAGAAAACAGATATGGAAGACTTGTGCGTAGATTCTGTCAAATCATCCTATTCCGCACCCACTTCCAGGTAAAAGATCCTTTACTGGCCTGTATCACCTTAGCTGAACAGACGCATGCGCAGTATCACGTCGCTTTTCTGTGAAATAGGGGCGGCAAGTATCCTTCAGTGCTGCGGCATTATAACTTCCTGGAAGCTCTCACACCAGCCTTCTGATGGCACTAATATCACAGAGGCAGCTGAAGCCCTCAACTGTATTTCCTAATTCACTGACAGGCAACTAACGATTCCTTTTTATATTTTTTAAACCACTTGGTCTTCCGAGTGTCCTTCCAGGAAACTGGTCATCTTCATTTACACTCATTGGCTCCAGCTTTGACACGTGCTGTCACGATACTTGGGGGGATCGAAGTACCGGGAAAATGCAGTACTGAAACAAGTCTCTATTCTTTGGGCTCGAAACAACTATCACACATAAAGCGTATCTGGACACAAAGAACATCGGTAGAAGCCAGAGCCTGCGTTCCTGCTTCACAGATTTACAGCTTTATTTTTCTGTAGGTGTTGCTGTTTTAGGTACAGTTCCTTGCTCTCCGGCACAATCACTAACCACATTCCATTAAATCACGACACGGTGAATATTATTATTGGTGGCAGATTATCGTGTGTCATATGTCAATGACTGCAGGTGTCCAGACATTGCTCTGTGTACACAGACTTCTGCAGATGTCCAGACATTGCTCTGTGTACACAGACTTCTGCAGATATCCAGACATTGCTCTGTGCACACAGACTTCTGCAGATGTCCAGACAATGCTCTGTGCACACAGACTTCTGCAGATGTCCAGACATTGCTCTGTGCACACAGGCTTCTGCAGATGTCCAGACATTGCTCTGTGTACACAGACTTCTGCAGATATCCAGACATTGTTCTGTGCACACAGACTTCTGCAGATGTCCAGACATTGCTCTGTGCACACAGGCTTCTGCAGATGTCCAGACATTGCTCTGTGCACACAGGCTTCTGCAGATGTCCAGACATTGCTCTGTGTACACAGACTTCTGCAGATGTCCAGACATTGCTCTGTGCACACAGACTTCTGCAGATGTTCAGACATTGCTCTGTACACACAGACTTAAATTGTACAATTTAGCAGTAGGCAAAATAATCACATTAAGATTTTGAAACTGCTTATTCCGTGCATTTTAATCAAACTTATATTTTTTATCGAAACAAAACACACACACACACAACATATACAATCGTATAATTTTCATAATACATTCGACAAACCTATGCGGCTATACGGCTCTTTAGTTCAATAAAGCTTTACGTAATAAACAGTGAATGTACTTGTCTATCCTATGTTCCACTATTGCCAAAGCGCTTATAAAAGATACATACAAACCACATAAATACACTGTGTGGGGAGAACATAGAATTGTTGAATGTTAAACTGGTGGTACGTATAGTGACCACTGGGCTTTAAAGGATTAATAAAGCATTTATTGTGCTAAAGAATGGACTGTCATTAGCTGCATAAAAAAATAATTTAATGTTATGACTACGGCCAAAACCTCACGGTTTCTGACTGTACTATCCACGTTTGCTCTTCGATTTTAAAACGGCTGATCACTTAAAATTATTCAGACGTTTCGACCTATATGCGTCTGTGTGTCTGTTAGCGTTCCATCTACTTAGTTTACTTTAAAGTTATGTTCATCCAAGACTTATTTAGCGACTGTCTCCTCTCTCTCTCTCTCTCTCTCTCTCTCATTTACTTAACCTTTTGACGCCTAATGTCAACTATAGTGGTCGTACCGCACCGCTAACCTCTAAAGTTGCATTTTATATATTTATTCAACAAATATAGGTACCGAATATTTTAATCATGGTATATACTCTCCGTTTCTTTCTCTTCAAAATGCAGTTTGTTTCATTATTCTAACGTATTTGGTTCCTGTATTATTCACATTTTATATACAGGTGTGCTAAAATTAAAAAAATAATTCCAGCGCCAAAAGGTTAATCTGCATAATAGTGGTGATGGATGAATGAGTATGGAGCATTAATGTAATGATATTCACAAGGGAAAACCGACACGCTTGGAGGCGCCAATCTGACCACCCTAAGTCTCTCGTGGATTGAACTGGGTTCGAGCCTTGGCCTCCGTGCTGAGATTCCGTTGACTAAGCGCACGAGTCAATTTGTCTCCACCAAGTGAGTGAATTACAGTTTCATTATTCTAGGTGCACGATGTCTCCTTCAGTTACGTTGCAATTCACGGAGTGTCGGTGTCCGATATCAAGTCCCGGGTTCATATCTCGGTCACGCAATCGGCTTTCTTAATGTGATTTTCTCGGTTTCTCTCAGTACCTTCAGGCTGATGCAGGCGTAGGAGCTTTATTAAGCTGCAGCCGTTTATATCTTTCGTTTCGTGCATTATGGTATCAGAACGTGGTAACTCCAACAAATGCACAATTTCACACTCTATGTATTTTTCTGTTACTTAGCGCTTACATGTTTCGGTAACGTCGCCATCTTCAGGGAGCTTATACAAAAATTTCTTTAAACCGTACAGCAATAAGTAGTTACAATAAATATATATTTGTTGTGGATACTTACTTATTTAATCCATGGAGCAGAGTCCTTCTAAAGAAGCTAACCGGTTTTCAGCTAGTCAAGAAATTCCCCGCATTTTATGGAACGCAATGGTCCATTACCGCATTCACAAGTGCCCGCCACCTGTCCCTATCCTGAACCAGATCAATCCAATGCTTAACCCCACATCCCACTTCCTGAAGATCCATCTTAATATTATCCTCCCATTTAAACCTGCGTCTTCAAAGTGGTCTCTTTCCCTCAGGTTTCCCCACCAAAACCTTGTATACACCTCTCCTCTCCCCATACGTGCTACATACCCCGCCCATCTCATTTTTCTCGATTTGATCACCCGAATAATATTTGGTGAGGACAGATCATTAAGCTCTTCATTATGTAGTTTTCTCCACTCCCCTGTTATCTCGTCCCTCTTAGGCCCAAATGTTCTCCTCAACACCCTATTCTCAAACACCCTCAGCCTACGTTCCTCCCTCAATATGAGCGACCAAGTTTCACACCCATATAAAACAACAGGCAAAATTATAGTTTTTTTAAACCGTAATCTTTGTATTTTTGGATAGCAAACTGCAAGACAAAAGATTCTGCACTGAATGACAGCAAGCATTCCCTAACTTCAATCTGCCCTTATATTTATTGTGATTATATCTAGGAAATTTTACAGGCAACTTAAGAATATCGTTTATATTTTACAGGACGGAATCCAATTTGAATCAAGAAGAGATGTTTGTAAATAAAATCTAATTGTGACGTCTTTTAATCATCGTAAAAAACAATTAAATTATTACTGTATTAACAGCAATGTTATATATATATATATATATATATATAATTTTAACCACAATCTGCACTGCTGACGTCACAACACACACACACACACACACACACACACACACACACACATATATATATATATATATATATATGTTTATTTATTGTAAACTATTAATTGCTGTACGATTTAAAGAAATTTCTATATAAGCTCCCTCAAGATGGCGACAATGTCGAAACATGTAGCAGCTAAGTAATAGAAATATACACAGATTGTGGAAACGTGCATATGTTGGTGTTACCAAAGTGTTGCTAAAGCGGCAGTCGCTGCTGCCCATGCCTGTACAGCCTCTTCATTCTGACACACGGCGCTACGCAGGCACTGCTGCTGACTATAAATGGAACTCAGAGTTCAGACTATGTTCAAAACGGTGTGACAAGTTAATTTCTTACTTGTCTGAATTAATCGTTACAGTTTTATGCACTATAGTCCATGATGGTTACACAGGAGGGGGTCAGAAAGCTCAGCCGAAAGAGACTTTGATATGCACGACTACTTTGGTATTTACGGTACGTAATTAACGGGTAGCTCAGTCAGTGTAGTGACTAGACTACGGGCAAGAGAGTCCGGTGTTCGAATCTCGGCAGGGGCAAGATACTTTACTCATCTCCAAATCTCCCAGACCGTCTTCGGCGCCCAGCCAGCCTCCTATCCAATAGGTAAAGGGGTTCTTTGCCAGGTGGCAAAGCGGCGGGGGGGGGGAATAAAACCACTCACCTCCATCTAGTGCAGAGGTTAGGAATTTGTGGAGCTATTCCTCTTCTCCCCCTATACGATTTCATGGTGTGTACAGGAACAACTTTGCCTTTACCTTTTAGGTATGTCATTAATGGCTTGGGCGATAGGGGAATTGGGTTCGATGTCTGTCAGGAGCAGTTATCCTACTCTGAATCACAGTGTCCAGGTAGGCTCTGTAGTCCACGCAGCCTCCTAGCCAAATTGTACGGGAGGTAAAGCGGCCGGAGGCATGAAGCTGACCGCGCATCTCTATTAGTGTCGAGATTAAGAGGACATGGAGCTGTAGGCCAGTTCCTCCATACTTGCACTTCTTCACTAATCTTACTGAGCTAATTATGATGTTACTTCACTAACAGTCCATATTCAAAGCGCTTAAAAAAAGCTATAGTCTTAAAACCCGGCGCCACGAGGTGGCGCAATTGGTTCAGGCACTGCACTACAAGTCGGAAGGTCGCGGGTTCGATTCCCGATGGTGTCACTAGAATTTCTCATTGACATAATCCTTCCGGGCGCACTACGGTCCTGGGGTCAACTCATCCTCTAAGAGAAATGAGTACCGGGAGTATTTCTTGAGGGTAAAAGCGGCCGGTGCGTAGGACTCACAACCTTACCACCGTCATGTGCCGATTGTCTTGAAATCTGGGAGCCTCATCCATCGCGGCCTGTTCAGGCTTAATACCTTTTTATCTTCATACTTCTAACAACCATTGTCTTCGGCATAATATAATAATTTATTACGAATGCGACGATGTCCGCACATGAACGTCTCGTCAGAAAATAATCGTTGGGACAGCTGATTCGTCATTAGTGCAGGATCACAGCAAATTGTATGACAGAAAGTATCCTTATCAGGCGCTATCACAAAAGAACAGCATGCCTGTGTGTATGTCCGTCCGTTCGCATGGAACGAATCGGCCCACACTGGTCAGATTTTCGTGAAATTTTATGCCGAGTGGTTTTTATTAATATCTGCCGCGAAATTTCACGTCCGGATAAAATTGGACCAAAAATAAAACTACCTTACCTGAAACCGTACGTACATTTATGGCTACAGCTGTCACTAATGTTATCACAGTTGCTATGGTTACTAACTTTACGACTGGTTTGGTGGTTACCACGTTTACCAACGTTTCCAATGTTCACTATTAGCTGTGGTTACGCGAACGCGCCCGAAGTGTTGGGCTCTGCGCACATCTGCTCTCTGTTTTTCAACACGACTGCTTATGAATAACAAAGATGGATGAGGGGCGGTGGTAGGGCATTAGCTCGCTTCAATTTCCTCAGAATCTCCTTTACTTGGAAGTGAGGTTTAAGCATTAGCCATGGCACTTGTTCTGAAACAAAGCCCGTCCCTGCCAGCCATGAGAAAGGGTCGCGGTATGCCGTTGCAACATCCGACCAGAATACTTGTAACTCCAGTCTATACAAGGTGCACTTGGACCTCACACATATGTGCGATGTGAGAATACTGTTGTGGCTTTTTATAACACTTCATTATTAGATTTTTTATATTTAAGCACTCTTTAAAAAATCGCATCCTTCTTGGAAGCTGATAGTTCGTAGAAGCATAGATTGTTAACAAGCATGGCCTTCCAACACCTGAAAGTTACTGACAGACCGTAACAAAAAAAAAAGTCGGAAGAATGACAGCTCTTATGCTTTTGTGCAAAAACATGTAAAATGACATAAAACATTCCGAACCAATATTGATAATGGACCAGGGTAGCTCAGTCGGTATAGGGACTGGTTACGGCCTGGAAGGCCCGGGGATCGAATCTTGGTGGGGGCGAGATTTTCCGCACCTGTCCAGACCGGCCCTAAGGCCCAACCAGCCTCCTATACAATGGGTACCGGGTCTTTCCTGGGGGTAAAACGGCTGGGGCGTGGCGTTGACCACCCACTCCATCTAGATCCGAGGTTAAAGAAGAGTAGAGCTATACTTCTTCCCCTTCTCTGGGCCTTCGTGGCCTGTTCTAGGGTGAACTTTACGTCAGTGTTTAGGCGAGATTTCAGGGTCACGCACCGTCGTTTATGAGGATTCAAGTCTTCTGAGGGGTGACGTTTTGTCGTTGCGTGCGGTTTCCAACGTTTCGAATAAAATGCTTTTCTTCATTGGCTTATTGATCCTTGAAGATGAAGGCACTACTTGTCTTGGAAACGTCAGGAACCGCTCAGCCAGCCACACTGATTCATATCCCAGACACCTGAATCCTCAATCACCAACAATTTTTCTTTTAGTGTTCCATTTATGAAGATTTTCAAAAAAAAAAAATGGCTCCCGCAACTCCCCGCTTTTCTCTACTGATACACCACTCACCATAGCCAAATCTCCTCACAGTATGACGTCACACGCCGAAAGAGCATTATTAACCCTTTAAACACTAAAAATAACTTGAATTGTACGTAAATATTCAGTCCGTACTACGCAGTAAACACTCTCCGTCTCTGCTATAAAAAACCAATAAATTACTGTTGTATAGGGAAGTAATCGCTGTTTGTTCTGAGATCCACACAAAACACATAAATACACAGTGTGGGCAGAACGTGGAATTGTTGTGCTAAACCTGGCGGTACATGTAGTGACCACTGGGCTTTGAAGGGTTAATATACATTATATGTGAATCCAGTCCGTACCGCGCAGTAAACACTCTCTCGGTTATAAACAGCAGTCAGTTAATGCTGTATAGGGAAATAATCGCTGTTTGTTCTCAGATCCACACAAAACACATAAATACACTACTGTGTGAGCAGAATGTAGAATTGTTGAATGTTAAACCTGGTCTAAGAAGGATTAATAAATAATCCCCTAACTTTACAACGTTTCAGTAAAGATCATTAATTCCAGCACATCAACTAATACCGAAGCAACACATTTCCAGTAGCGTTTACTAGAAGAAAATTAATTACGTCTATACTCGAAATTGCTTGATTTCTAAGTAAACGCTCGACCATTGTCTGTGGACATGAAGACTTCCGAAGACGCAATGAGCTGCTAAGAAATTCTTGGTACGCCGTTTCATACGGCAGTGCGTTTTTACCGTGTGTCAGTAACGTCCTGTCCATCCGTTCTCAGGAAATATTTTTCTTCGAACAACGAGAGATTCCGTTCTGCACTAACGACACGTTATCGCTAAGCTTAATGAAGCACCACGCCAAGGAGACTTTGCGGTACTCGACGTAAGTTCCATTCTATTTCTTTAGGCTACTGTATGCAGGTATAAGCTTCGCGCCCTGGCTATCCTACCCCTGGTGCCAGAGCATCAGGTATCCATTTGGCTGATTTAGCATCATAATCGGTCTGGAGGCTGTGGGGTCGATAAAATCCCCGACCCTAATTGTAGCCTAACCCCGGCTGTCCAGCTCGTAGTCTAGTCACTGTACTTACTGAGCTAACATGGCTCCTTGCTTTTATAATGTCACAATAATTGAAGAACACTGCCTATTAATGTCCCCAAAACTTCAATAAAAAGCAGACAGATTTACAACAGCGTGTTACGCTGTCCCATGTTAACAAGTTACAACACAAACTACGCGGGGGCTGATACGGATGAACTTATTTAGCTGCAACCTTATTTGCAATGATACCTGGCGGTCATTATTTGCAATGATACCTGGCGGTCATTATTTGCAATGATACCTGGCGGTCATTATTTGCAATGATACCTGGTGGTCATTATTTGCAATGATACCTGGCGGTCATTATTTGCAATGATACCTGGCGGTCATTATTTGCAATGATACCTGGCGGTCATTAAACCAACAGCAACATGCCACGGATGACAATATAATACGACGGATGCGCATTGCACGCTGGATAATTAAGGCTACAAACACACACTCAGTATATGTAATACTTACTGATTATCCACGACAACGATGATTACGCGAACGCGAACGCCCGTCAATGTTACGTTTATGCGTGCATTGCCTGTCTTATTTCGATTGAATATAGAAGTGTTCAGCGTTGCCAAGGAAAGGCAACAATGGGTTCCTTTTGTTCTGTTGTCGAGTTACAAAATATTCCCTACTGCTATTAACATGATGAGAATTAATTATGACTGAGTTTATTTGTATTCTCTCCTTAGTTAGCCGGCCTGCAAAACGCATCTTTTCTGCGCCGTATTGGCTTGTCGTCTGCCTGTACCATGTTTTCTTTTTGTCTACAACTACTGTCTGAAACATCCTCATTCTACGAAAAAATCAGCGAAATATAATAAATGCACGTAATAGCTTCAAAAGGTTACTGAAATTCGGTGGTTTAATTTACAGGAATTGCTGCTGTGAATAAAGAAATGTACATTGCTTTCCTTCGTCGCCTTAGGGATGCTATCAGAAGGAAACGCCCCGAAAAATGGAGAACCAAAAGCTGGTTTCTCCTTCATGACAATGCTCCAGCACACCGGTCGGTTTCGGTCAATTATTTCTTAGCAAAGAACAATATGATAACACTGGAGCATCCCTCATACTCTCCTCACCTGACTCCAGTTGATATGTAATCGTTCGTTAGGCCGAAATCAGCATTGAAGGGACGGCGCATTTGTAACGCTGACATCATTAAAAATGCGACGGGCGAGCTGAAAAGGCTTTTACAAAACGGCTTCCAGGGATGTTTCCAATACCTTTACAGTCGCTGTCAGAGCTGTATAGTTGGAAAAGGGTGCTACTTTTAAGGATATGTAGCTTAAATGATTGCACTGTTTTGTATGTCTCAGGAATGTTGTGATACCGGGAACATTCTGAAGCTATCACGTACGTAGGTCTTAAAGTAAAGTACCCATTAATCTTGTCAGGTTTTAATTAAACTTGAATTTTCTCGACAGATTTGTGAAAAATCATCAAATTTTATGAAAATCCGTCCAGTAAGAGCCGATTTTTCCATGCGGAGAGAGGGATAGGCGGACAGACACGACGAAGCTAGTAGCTGATTTTCACGATTTTGCGAACGCGCCTAAGAAACAGACAGTAAACATTCCAGAAGTAAAGTTCACAAACTTTCGAAGTACTTATTTATCTGCTGTTCATTTTACGACGATGTCAGTACGTTGGAAAATATACATGTAGTGTCGGATGGTAGGATGACTGGTGACAGAAAAAGGGTTTAGCCTAGTCGATGTATGTGCTATCCCAGAATTTGCAAGGATGGATCGAGGAAACCCAGTATATGGTAGATGTAATTGTGGAGCACAAATAATAAAAGCCAGAGAGGTAATTACACGACCGAACTGTAATAAAATTGAGTTTCACGAGCATAATTCAGGTGTTTCGAATTCGGGGAAAATAAATCGAATTAAACTTCTTAATTAGCCAGTATAACACAATGTTACCAACAAAATAACAACCCATCGTCACATGGGATACAACAAAGGAGCCACAGTATGCAGTTTCATCAACCTGCAGTGTGCCGCACATAACAGCATGTAAATAACGCTACTGAGTTTATTGGCATCCGAGTTGCAGCGAAGCTCACGGTAAACTGTGACATTGGTTGGGATAGGCATTACCGCCACATACGGGATTCAGGGCGGTACGTTTAGATTAGTTTACATTAAAAAGCACGTATTACTCTCACAATAAAAAAAGACTGTTTCCCTAATAACATGAGTTACTGGTACTGAATATACAGGCGGAGTGTATTTACCACGAGCTAGATGATCTTTATGTGAAATGAGATGAAGGCAGGATTAAAGCGTTGACCATGCCATGGCTCAGGCGGCTAATCGCCGGCCTTTCACCATGGAGGACCGGAATCGACACAGCCTCAGTCACTCTGAGATTTGTGGTGGACAAAGTAGCTCTGGTAGGTTGTAGTGAGAATACTTCTGCTTTCCCCTGTCAGTATAATTACACCGATGCTCAGTATTCACCTTCAACTCCACACTGCTCGTATGAGATGGAGAAGAAGGCGAAGTCTGGGAACCCTCAGGTAAAGGTAAAGTTAAAGTTCACCCTAGAACAGACCACAAAAGCCCAGAGGGGGAGTAGAGGTATAGCTCTACTCTTTCTTTAACATCGGCGCTAAATGTGGTGGGTGGTCAACGCCACGCCCCGGCCGCTTTACCGCCGGGAAAGACCCGGCACCCAATGTACAGGAGGCTGGGTAGGTCCCAGGGCCGGTCTGAACGGGTGCGGAAAAATCTCTCCCCCACCGGCATTCGATCCCCGGACCGTCCAACCCGTAGCGAGTCGCTCTTCATATTAAGCAATAATTTTCGGATCGTGGAGGCGTTTAAAAAAGTACTTTTCACACTGTATAGGGTCCAAAGTTTCACCTGCAGTCTGAATCCCGAAGAGCAACGAATTGATACATAAATGCGATTCGTAGGACTTCACGACTTCTTAGACTACTTGACCCTTGGAGATGGGACCGACAGGCTGTGCCGAAACGTCGGTAAACAACTACCAACATACGCTGCGCAACGACTCAGAAGAGTGAAGACCTCATCTACACCGCGGGGGAAGACTGATATCTCGCTAATATGTTATTCTTTAACTATGAAGAAAATGTAGCAGGTTCCCCCGAAACGGCGTCACCCGCCAAAACGGGAGATAAAAAAAAACTTTAAGAGCAAGAAATGCAAACTAAGCTCATTTGCCTTCCTTCATAATAACTACCACTGTCTAATTACAGGCTAAGTGTAAAACTTAAGCCTAAACCCCACAGACTTCGGCGCGTTCGCTTGAAACATTTCGGTCCATCTGTACGCATTACGAAAAGTAAAGGTTAAGCAGTCCCATTACAGGCCTGGAGTGGCCCAGAGGGTTCCAGGAAGTTAAGGTTCCCAGATTTCGTGACAACGGCACAGGATGGTGGTAAGGTTGTCAGCCTTACGCACCGGCGGCCTTTACCCCCAGGATATATTCCTGGTATTCATTTCTGTTAGAGGCTGAGTCGACCCCAGGGCCATAGTGCGATCGGAAGAATTTTATGACAATGAAAAATCCACTGACACCAGCTGGGATCGAACCAGCGATCTTCCGATCTGTAGCACAGTACCTTAACCACTGTGCTACCGCAGTCCGGCATTACAAAGAGTAGAGAATGAATTGATTTCCGTGACATTTGGTAAAGAATAACGAGCATTTATAAGCACACCCTGCCGCCGCCGCCGTCGGTTAAAAGCGGACAGTAATAATGCACGATGGGTGCGAAAGAGTGTGCATTTCTGCGATGCCACTTTGCGAAATATTTACAGAATCGAAAAACACTTTGATCAAATTTTGTAGAGAGAAATGAAAAATATTCTGCTTCCAGTGTTTATTTACTCTACGTCTTACGGTTTTCGAGAGAGCGAAATAAAACAGAATGGACGCGCTGTGCTCCTTGTTTGTGTAAAATACTCGTAAATGCCTACATGGCTACAGAAATAAGCATTGGGGCGTTTGTATAAAGTTACTGTGCGCTGTTAAAATACCAAATTATGAAAAATCTGAGCCATAAATAATTATACAGGTCCGTTATTTTATCTGACAACTGTCGTTTGTCGCCTTCAGCTACTACTCCGCTGGGCATGTTGGCAATCGGTTTAGCGAGCTGTGTTAATACAACGAATGAGCCAACATGCACCATGAGAGGTAAAATTTTCCCTGTTCACACAATGAAGGCGTACAGGGTAATCATATATACAGCCGTACTCATTCTTAGCCTCTGCTCTAAATCTCCATCAAGAGCAGTCAACTTCGTGCCCCACCACCTTTATCCCCAGGGAAGGACCCCGATACCCATTGAACAGAAGACTGGGTGGGCTCCAGAGCCGGTCTGGACGTTTTGGAGGAGACAAAAACCGGGATTCGTTCCGCGGACCGTCCAGCCGGCAGCACGGTGACTATACCGACTGCGCTACCCTGGCTGTTGCCAACAGATGTAGCAACTGATAGCTGTCTGATAAAGTAAAGTAAAGTAAATTTCACCCTGGAACAGGCGTCGAAGGCCCAGAAGGGGAGAGCTGTACTATTTCTTTAACCTCGGCGCCAGATGCGAGTAGGTGGTCAACGCCACGTCCCGGCCGTTTTCCCCCCGGGAAAGACCCAGTACCCATTGTTTAGGAGGTTTGGTGAGCGTCAGGGCAGGTCCGGACGGATACGGAAAATCTCGCCCCCAAAAGTAATCAGCCTATATAAAAGTTAACCAAACTGCTCGTTACGAGTAAGAACATTCGTACGGCGAAAAGAAATCCCCCTCAGATCGACAGCTTATCCGAAATTAGGCGCCGCAACACTTTGGGCAAACCCAGATTAAACATCAGACGTAGACACGACCGCTCCAAACTCGGAAAATGAAAAGCTGTAAAGCAATAACTTACGGAATATAAGACGGTTCTTATAGCACAGTTATGAATAAGGGGAAGGGCCGAGGGGAGGCGAAGTTCCTAGACTGTTATTCCGTCTTTCGTAGGAAACCACATTCTTTATTATTTTCAGCAACTTCTTTTTCGGTTTCCAGAAACAATCTGCGTTTGATAAAAAACAAAATGATGTTAGACAAGAAGACGGTTATTTTCGGAACGCTGCGGTGATCTGAATCTCTTTCCAAGAAGTTGAAATTACATGCATACCTTGTAACATTTAGCAATATGAAGATATATGGAGCGTACCGTAAGGAAATAGGCCGTTACGGTCTGAAACTGGAATATTACATAACTGTGCTTTATGCGATCTGTCACCATGCACTTCTATACATAGGGAGCAATATTGCGAAGGAAAATACTGTCACTGTCTTCAGGATGCCATTTTATATACGTTAGGAGGAATTACCAGAACAGCTGCGTGATTTCGTGTCTTCGCAGGGCACCGTCACTGCGTTATACAAATACAGTCATGCGCCGCATAACGACGTTTCGGTCAATGACGTACCGCATATACGACGGTGGTCCCATAAAATTATAATATTATAAGTTACCATTTTGTTACAACTGTCTACAGTATTCAGTACAGTAACATGCTGTACAGGTTTGTAGCCTAGGAGCAATAGGCTATACCATATAGTCAAGGTGTGTAGTAGGCTATACTGTATTATCTAGGTTTGTGTAAGTACCCTCTATGACGTTTGCATAACGACGAAATCGCCTAACGACGCATTACTCAGAACGTATCCACGTCGTTAAGCGACACATATCAGTATCGGCAATGGGAGTCAACATAGTCTCCATGTCTGTGTGTGTGTGTGTGTGCGCGCGCGTCGTGTTCCCTCTAAAATATCACATGAAAGCCTGATTTGTCTGTGGGTATAAAAAGCGATCACGTGACGTTCGCTCTGTTTGCGAGGCACAGTAGGCCTATGTGCCTGAGTTCCCCGAATTTTCATCCGGACGTCTTTACTGCGAACTGCGAACACCAGAGCCCTGCACAGCGCTGTATATACCACCGCTTCCTGCTATCAACTACACCAATCAATACAACAGCCGACATTTTTTTATCCTTTCTTCCAACTCAACCTTTTTTTTTTGTGACAGAAAGGTCAAAAACCACCTAATGTGCAGGGCTATAACGAGCAAATAATGGCTATATATTATAAAGTAACTCTATGGACCAGACCTCATTTAGCAGTTGAGAGTACCTGAGCTGCTAGAAAAGATCCACCCCTATACGAAACCCGAAAGTTCATTACCGTGTTCACAACAGCCCACCACTGGTCGTTATTCTGAACTAATGAATCCAATCCACAGACTCACACTTTTTTTTTCTGTCAGAACAAGTTTAGTACGAGGGGGTGCTGGTAAGTCCTTAGCCCGACATACTTCCCGTTGTCGTAGGACGGAATCGATAGTGTCGTTGGAAAGAGGGGTCTGTTCATGTGCTGAACTTCAAGTCATTTCTTGTTACAGAGGTTGAAAGGAAGCATGTCAGGCGACGCGCGCGATTTCAACAACATGGAGATGCGAGTTGTCATGAATTTTTTTCTTTTTCCTGCAAGGCAAGGTGCTGAAGGAAATTCACGCCATTCTGACAGAAACATTAGGGGAACATGCACCATCGTATGCCACCGTAAAAAACTGGGTGGTCCAGTTTAAACGTGGTGATTTTTTCCACCTGTGATGCGCCTCGTCCAGGACGACCCAAAACAGTGACCACCCCGGAGATTATTGATAAAATTCACGAGCTAATCTTGGAAGACCGCCGAATTTCGGCTAAATCAATAGCTGCGCAACTGGGCATCTGACGTGAGCAGGTTGGGTCCATCATTCATGAAGATTTGGACATGCAGAAGCTCTCCGCGAAGTGGGTCCCGAAATGCCTGAAAGCGGATCGAAAACGTCAACGGTGCCAGTCGTCTGAGCAACTTTTGGAATTTTTTCGCCACGATTCAAATGATTTCGTGTCGCGATTGGTGACCATGGACGAAACCTGGTTATATCACTATGACCCGGAGACAAAGCAACAATCAATGGAGTGGCGCCATAGAGGCTCACCCCGACCCCAAAATATTCCAAGTGCAAAAATCCCCTGGAAAAGTTCTCGCCTCGATTTAAGACGGCATCATCCTCATTGATTATCTTCAAAAGGGCCAAACTATCAACGCGGAGTGTTACTCATCTCTGCTGGTGCAACTGAAGGACATTTTGAAGGAAACCCGCAGCGGGAAGGTCACCAAGGGTGTCTTGTTCTTGCACGACAATGCCCCGGCTCACCGGGCACTTGCAACGCAGAAGAAACTGGCCTACCTGGGCTTCCAGTGTCTTGATCACCCACCCCATTCTCTGGATCTGGCCCCGTCGGACTACCATCTGTTCCCTTGACTGAAAAAACAATAGAAAGTTCGCCATTTTTCGTCAGACGCAGAGGTCATTGCTGCTTCGGAGATCTGTTTGGACGGACAACCTTCTGATTTTTTTTTTGAGTGGCTTGCAAAAGTTAGAGTAACGGGCTAAGAAGTGTACTGAGCTTCGTGGGGAGTATGTTGAATAAATCCCGAGTTTGGTCGCTGTAGCTTGTTTCCTTCCTGTTCGGGCTAAGGACTATCAGCACCCCTTCGTAGTATCTTCTCATCTACGTCAGGTATTCAATCCTACCTCCTCATTCCTGTTTTTTTAACTGAAATTCTGAATACGGTTCTTGTCTCTCTCATGCATAGTGCATGGCTGAATCCCGCTGGCCCATTCCGTAGGCCAAGTTACAATAGCCACCAGCAATCAGGGTCCTTCCTTCTTCAGGGTTAAAATAAATCCTGTAACTATAATAAGCTTGCTATCAGGACCCTGCTCGTTATGTCCACGAGGTGAAGCGGTTTTTGGAGTAAACTGCAATTTCTGAAACTCTTGTATATGACAGCATTAAGACGTGTCATAGTGAAATCCATATACGTCCGCTGAGCGTACCTTTTATCGTGGCACCGAGCATGGCAGTTTTTTTTTCGCATACAAGGCCTTCCATCCTCCGAGACATCCTGTGACAGCTGCGGTGCTCAGGGACATGATTAAAGGGACGCCTATAATAAATACCTGGAGCCGTAAAATACGTACATTTTCTTTTTGGATTCTCCAGTGCTTCCCATTCCGGCTACCAAAGCTGGTGTGACCATGTGTTTATCGGAAACCCTTGGGTTTCAGTCTAGGGGCAGAATGAGGTCCTGGCATGTAGTGTATATAATTATGTATCATCCTGTAAAAACACAAATAATAAACGAAAATGGTTTAACTCGAAATGAAAATTGAAAACAATTTACTGGAAAATAATGTGCGTGTACGTCTATTGTTTATGTACTGCGTTTCCTGGAATTTAACCGAGAAGGAAAATTCCTGTCACATGCGGGAAAGAATGAAGTCCGGCTGTCGACAAAATATTTGTGGAACAGTCAGAACCCCCAGAGGAAAACAAAGAAGTAGATAAACAAACAAGCAAGGCAAAGGAGGGCAATTAAACTGAACAGGTCAGTAACGCGACGCGGATGGTTGTAACTTGTGTTTCATTGTACGACGCTGACAACGCAGATCGTCCCAGTGCTTCAAACAGAATACAGCGACTGGTGTATGATGAATCGGGCAGGATATGAAAGGAGGCAGCTGTGGCATAATAGGTTTATTATCTGGTAACTTTTCTGCTGAGACTGAAGAAACCCGCTAAGAACCTGTGGGCTTCCCAGACACACGTAGGTTCCCTATGAAGCCTTCAGCCACTCGGACGGTTATTCCCCGTCCTGTCACCGCAGATGTCTGAGTTCGATCCCACGTTGATCCACGTCGGATTTGCGATGAATAAAGTGATACCGCGGACTAATTTATCTGCAAGTACTTCGGTTTTCGTACAACATTATACCTCCAACAATGCTCCATACCCATCTTCATCTATCACCGATTGTGTGTAAACTTATCAGTTAATGGCGTCATTAAATAAAGTAAAAGTACAGGTAAAGTTCACCCTAGAACAGGCTACGAAGGCCCAGAGTGGGAGTAGGGGTATAGCTCTACTCTTTCTTTGACCTCGGCGCTAGATGGGGTGCGTGGTCAACGCCAAGCCCTGGCCGCTTTACCCCCGGTAAATAACCGGTACCCATTTTATAGGAGGCTGGGTGGTCCTCAGAGCCGGTCTGGGCAGGTGCGTAAAATCTCGCCCCAACGGAATTCGATCCCTGGACTGTCCAGCCCGTAGCGAGTCAATGAGTGTGAAACCTATAAAATGTCGTAAAAGAGAAGATTTAGAAATAAAAAAAAACAACTATAACCTATTAACCAGTCTTAACCATAGGCACCAAATACTTTAGTATTATATTTTCATGTTTGTAATTTATCGTGGCTGATCCTTTAGGAACGAAATTAATTCCGTCTTTGTTACCAGGACATTTTGCGGCACCCTGGGGATTGATGTATTTTATCTAGAATTAACTGCTAAATGTAAATCTGACACTTGGTGGTGTCACAGCAATTACTACGAACAAGGTTGTAATATGATCCCATGGCAATGAAGGTGGCAGGCACCAGAGTCTCCCGAAACGTCAATAATTTTGTACGAGGAAACAAAGCCTTACATTCCAGAAGAGATTATTCTTAAAACATGAGTCGATCTTAAATGGGAAATAATGGCTGGGTCGTATGCAGATTAAGCTGTAGAGGCGCACCATTTTGAAGTAAGTAGATCAAGGTTTCTCCAACTGTGACACGCATACACCAACTGGTACGCCAATCCTTGTTCACGGGTAAAGGGCCTTAATAAAAAAAAAATTCTGAAGTTTTGTAGAAGAATTTTGGAACATAAACAAAATGCGCGCCACATCTAATATATTTGCTAATACGCAGCATTGCTGGCAACATTGCGTATCTCAACGCCGCTGTCAGACAGTTTTTCCAGTTTCAGCTTCTTTTTTTATTTAAATACCAACAAATACTGACAGCGAGTTGAAATCATTAAATTTAAATTAGTGGCACGCCTGCGAAAAAAGAGAGTCTTGAGAACCCTTGAAGTAGTTTACACACCCCTGTTTCAAAAATTGGTCAGAAATTAAATAACAAAAAGTTATAGCCCTATTTCGGCGTAGCTTATTCCGCAAGATTCTCCCGTCGTGACGAAGCTCTGAACTATACCCTTTTTCTGTTGCACTTCAGACAGGATTTGGGATGAATAATGGCGCATCAGTGGACCGGTGACCTTCTGCACCATTTGTCACGTTTCGTCTCTACGGGGTATTTTTCAAGAAGACCAGCGGATCACACACACACACACACACACTTCGAACTAGGTCCCTGTTCGATGTGAGTCACAACTGAGCTGGTAAGTGAAGTGAGCAGGGCACTCACACCATAGCAGGACCACTCAAAGGCTTAGCTGGAGGGCAAAGTCGGTGAAATTGAAAAGAGAAAAGGCTTTTAAACCAGTTCTGTCACAAGTCCGGGATAAAACGACGAAGCAATTTTCATAACTCACGAGCTGTTTATTTACGGAGACATTCAATTCATCACGAATTTGTTTTGTAAAAATAAGCTAAAAATAACCACGCCCTACTCTACGGGGTGAAATGCGTTTTATTATATATTTTTGGTATTCTTATAATTATATTTATATTGAGCATGATGTAAAAATACACAGGCCAAATTATGCACATAAATATGTTTACACTCACTCATTCTTCGTCCTGTGCATCGAATTGCGTGTTGCCCGCATGCAGACCAAGGCTGAGCGGGCCCGCATTACAGGATATTGGGTGAGCGCAGACACTGGTAAAGGGCACGAAGCGAGACACTGCCCGCGCGAATGATGTAACTCCGACGACGGAACAGATTTGAATTAAATCTAGCGCTGCTACACTAAAACCTCTCAAGCACGTGTCATTTATGCGGTTTGCACATATCCTGCCGGATACAAATGCGGTTGGTTCTTTCAGTACGCAATAACTTTTACTATTTTTTTAAATTTTTTTTCATGGCTGGACAGACCTAGTGGGCCTAGCCCTCCTCTATGAGGTTGTGCGATCACTCTCAGACACACCACAATCGGTACGACTTCTTTGGACGAGTGATCGGCACGTCGCAGAGATCTCTACCTGACAACACACAACACTCACAACAGACAGCCATCTGTGCCCCCTGCGGGATTCGAACCCGCAATCCCAGCAAGCGAGCAGCCGCACACTCACGTCTTAGACCGCGAGGCCCCTAGGATAGGCCTTGTACTACTATATTCACCAAGAATACGTCAAATCTTTCAAGCATTTATTATTCATTATTTGTACCAACAAACGCGCGCGCGCGCGCGCGC
>Ga0131853_10005608_pt1 | contig 22642 bp, 19 predicted proteins | sample TergutLab28metaG_FD_92764 | JGI IMG/M metagenome (GOLD analysis project Ga0131853, IMG submission 92764) | Labiotermes labralis P1 segment gut microbial communities from Petit-Saut dam, French Guiana - Lab288 P1 (version 2) (version 2) | ecosystem: Host-associated > Arthropoda: Insects >...
AGGACTAGAGAAACACTAACAAAATGAACCAGCAAACATTTTATCAATGAATGATATAAATGAGTAATAAACATATAATGAAGTATCAATAAAATATTGTACACTCACCATACTGCTGTGAACAGTTGACTAGTTCTTCATGTTGTTTGTTTCTTGGGAAAACAGTTAGCATGGCAACTGAACCATTTATTGTCCCTACTAAGAGATGTTCCGGTTCATCTTGGCTTGTAAGTTGTGGCCATGCCATAGATGTTATCCATGCAGGCTGTATATCAATGTGACAGTCCTCTCCTGTCACAGCAACATCTGGACCATCTGCAAGATTTTTAGAAGTTGTAGTTTCTAAAAACTGCATCTTACTCCACCATAAATGTGACCCCAAACTTGCGATCTGCGTACTTTATTACAATTGACACCCTAAGAACAACTGCATATTAAAATTATAAATATAACAATCCTTTATATCCACAACTCATCTGAATGAACCAGACATGCTGGTAAAACTACCAACCTCTGTGTTTCAGCACTATATTCCATTAATGTAAATAAATCAACAAGGTATCACATTCGTGAAGCCCTGAAGATTCAAGACATCTTCTATTTACCAACCTGAAAGGTGCCATATGTTCACAGTTCTGCCAATGGCTGCTGCCACAAACTTCCCTGAAGCAGACCAACCTAACTGTGACATCAATTCTCCACTCAACTCACTTCCATATACATTTTCTGACTGATAAAACACCAAAGTGTGCGCCAGAAATGCCTGGTTAGCATTGGCCGAACACCAAACTCGAACTGTTCCATCATAGCCACTGTAACAGGAAAAAACAGTAACCTGTACATATAGTACATGTAAGCTTCAATAAAATGTGATTATAGTTATACCAACCAGGTCCTACCAGTGCTTCAACTATACATATACCATGCTTCACCATTAGTTGGGTTAGTACCTGGATGCGTATTGATATTTATTACTCTGTAATTACCAATACTTCCCTACTTCTGTCATGACTGGGTACATGGATGGATGGATAGATGGGATGGCTGGTTGGATGGCTGAATGAATGAATGAATAAACACATGAACAAATGACGGAATGTGGCATCTTTAAGAAAGCAGTCTAATGACAAGCATGGTCAGATAGAACTGCAATGTCCCTCCCTCCTTCTTACCCCTCAGAAGCCCAAGTACTGACAAAAACCAGTACTAGCACCCTCAAAGGAAAACGCACAATCTTCAAATGGGACACTCAGCAATAACATGCACGCGCGCGTGCGCACACACACACACACACAAACACACACACACAGAGCATATTACATAGGTAATGAACAATGAACAAGGATGTTCTGTCTCTATTTTTGCAAGTACTCCAATGAGGTACAATTTCATCATACTACATTTCTCTTTGTTAGCTTCAAATTATTATATTCCGTGTATACATACGTTAACTCAATTACATAGGGTAATGACAACTGTGCACTACACATAGGATTAGTCAGTTTCTGGACTTTAGTGCATTTCGTTTGGAAGACTACTTTAATGTTGTAACAATACCTAGTACGTTTAGAAACCTATCCCATGTGCACATACACCAAGGCATTGTGTTATGCCCAACTGTTTCATGACGTTTTGCTTTAATACCCGTAACAAATTTACACCAATTCTTAATTTACACCCTCGCATTTTTGGTTTAATGCCCCTCAACTGGTTTATTTACATTTTTGGGGGTCTTTTTTCATATGGTAATATAATTTTGTATTTATGTCCACTTTTCAGGTAAAAAACTGGGATGTAAAACAAGGCTGTGGTTTTTACAGAGGTGGTTAACTGAGGTGGGCTGTCTAGTGATTGAAAACAGCCATTTCTACCAGAGCCAAATGAGCGTGTTCCTCCCTGTTCTTTCATGTGAAGAAAACAGATTCAGTTTTCAAAACAATGTTTTCTTGTTTAGAACAAAGGCAGGTCTCATTTTAAGCCAGGGTTATTTATGTTCTTGAAAAATGTTGTGCAAATCAAAATCATGCAAATCAAACACCAAATTCCCATTTAAAACAATGTGTTCCCTGAGGGTTAGGGGATTGAAAACCCCATCATATATAGTGCATGACTATTCCACTAGCAGATATATAAACCTGTACAGTATGTATGTATTGGATGTACAGTATATATACATTTCTATACAGTATACGAACATTTCTATACAATATATTTATTTATTTCTAGTGCAATGAAATGTAAGAGACTCACATTCATAGTTTTTGGCACATTTCATCATGATAGCATTGTCGTAGTCTTGCCTTACAAACACCCCTGTTTCAGATTGTTGGCATTTCATGCTATCTAAAGAGTCAGAATTTTCTTTATTTCTATCAGCACTATCATGAACTGTATGTATGCTACTATGAGTACGTCTAACATTAAATCATATATCAACAACCTGTTCACCTTTTTTCAAGTCAGCTTATTAAATGTAATTTCTCTTTAATGCTGACTGTCTTTCGCATATTTTTCATTTGGATTGCACAAGGTAATGTAGATTTACATTTCTCACTCAATACCAATGCTGTTGAAGGGGAAACTAAATAAGCCCATGATTATATTACCAATGTTATCAATCCATACACATGACTGAGGGCATGACTGTGACATCACCTTCAGCTCTCTTCCTACAGAAATGCAAATATAGGTCGTCCATGCCAAATCAAATTAAACTTAAAACTTACAAAAACAAAGTGTGTAAAATTAGAGCTGCCTGTACTCAAAACTGGACATCTAGAAACTAAGTACAGTAAACCTTGCAATATCTAGCTATTCCAGGACCAGACAGGTGCCCAACCCTGTAAGTTTACAGATATTAAATGTTATGCTTAATGTAGACCTTGGTGTACCTTGCAAACTACCTGCACATTTGCCACTTGACATCCTATCCTGCTTTCCCTGATATGCTTTCTTTTCCCATTTCATGACTACTCATGTAACATGGTGAATACAAAATTATAATAAAATTAATCAAAAAAAAAAAAAAGTCAACAATAATTAATAGTTAAATTCTTGGAATTACTGCTGAGTCTTGTTGGTTGATGGTACACCAAAATACACTTGGCCTCTTAGTCAGGTTCTGGATAATGGAGCTTTTCAGGTTACCCAGTGCTGGATACCACAGCTTCAATGTGATATTAAAAACATGGTTTTGTTTTTTAGTTGACTTAACAGTACTGTGTCAACTGTGACATAATTAGTTGGAAACAAAGGAAATGCTGGGGAAAAATTATGGCCTACATAATGCATTACAGCATAGTCCTTTACTTGGTGGCATTGGAAAAACCATCAGCAATTTCAGCCAGGCTTTTGAGAGTCCCAGTCTTGATTAGGAACAGTAACGCTTAAGTATGAAGCAAAACTGCCAACCACTACACTATAATGTATGGTACATACAGATCATGTTTGTATTATATGTGTTCTGAGTCTCAAATTACCAGGTGGCTAGCATAGCTCGGTCTTTATGCCAGGCTGCAAAACTGGCACGATTGTCATGACCCTCCAGCTCCACCACAGTACACTTTGGCATTACTCCTGACAGATCAGCAAAACTGATGCTTTCAAGATTCTGGGGTGAGACAATTGATACCCTTGCTGCAATACACTTCACCTGTGTCATAAAAAGAATAAAATTTAAAAACAATGCATTACAAGAATATAAAATAATAATGAGTGTCATGTAGCGGGTTGAATCACCAGGGTGGTCATTGCGCTACACAGATACCCGTAGCTGCCACCATCTCACAGTTTAGAAAAAGATATTAAAGGGATCAGGTCATGTGAGTCAGCCTGACCTGTAATGATTCTGAGCAGTTAGAGGCACTCTTGTAAGGCCTTGGGTTCAAGGGGGAGAAATAAGGCAGAAATAGCCTTAGTCATATCAATTAAAACCATTCAAACTTAACATCACTATATTTACAGCCAATTCTACAATGAATCTTCTTGACCCCTTCCTTCTTTAGTAACAAACTACCACTAATATCACTAATGCCTCATTTACTGCCGGAAGAGAATGAAGTCATAAAATCTCACTATTATGCTATTATACTCTCAGGCTTGGACCATTCACTATGGATTACTTCTGGTAAACCCTCCTACCTGAGTGACATGCAGACATTACAAATATCACCATGAAAATGGTTTTCTCCACTTTGTCAGTCTCTTCCCTCCTTCTTCTCACTGGTGGATGGTCTCTACCATCCAGATACGAGTCTGGATCATTCCTATGGTTATCAATGTGCCTCTTTGAATCATTCCTTGAATCCCCATCCATCCTCATAATTAACCTAACCAGGGGTTTATATACCTAAAAACCATGCCAATTTGACTGCCTGTTTGTTATTTACTTAAGGTTTAATAATTCTGTAAGTATTCTCAGTATCCACTATTCTGCTGACTCTGCATTCCTTACCATTTCAGTATTGCTTAAATGTTGTTATATAGACTTTCCTCCTGCTGTCAATGCATTTTTCGTGTATCAACTTCAACCTTCTTATTTCAAATCCCTCAATACACACAAAGTTGTGGCCGTCGCGCATCAACAACCTTCTACATCATCGCAACAAATTGGAATTCCATAACTTTGCAGCTTTTACAACATTTTAATTCATATAAAAGTAAATTTGTGGCAATACTTCTAAAAAGTACATCTTAACAAAGTTTTAAAAAAATTGCCTTATTACAATGAGGCATATAAAATCAAAGCAGCAGACTAGCATTAACCAATCACAGGAATTTCCAATTCACTCTGACAGAATCCACCCAAAATTTCAAATATCTGTCTTTAAAAATGCCTCTTGCAGATATTCTAGTGTGTTCTGCAGTTTTAAAGATTGCATATCATACATGAGAGGCAAAAATTTGACCTCAGTCCTGTAGTTACAGAAATGTAATGCAACAAACACAACATAAGCTGAACTTAGCTACACGAGTCTAGAGTTTCATTTTTTTTTCCTCACACAGCTACACACTAATACTGGTCTACACATACATATCTCCATAGTCACAATACTTTCCTCCGCTGCTATATACACAGCACAATTTTAATTTCAGGTCTCAGCATGGTGGCTGTTGCAGGAGCTTTTTCACACAAAGCCCACCTCTGTTAGGAGTTCATGGTATATATTTTCCCATAGTTCAATTCACCTGATTTAAAAGAAGAATCATAAAGTGCTGACTTCAAGTTTCTAAGCAGGCCACGCACATCCTGAAAACATTTCTTGTCACACAATGAAGCTCTTGTCTATAAATAATGGCAATCTATCTTCCAGTACTGTCTTTCAGTTCTTGCAATAACACAGGCTGTTCACATAAACTCTTATCTTTTAATGTCCCTCAAAATAATAATGGCATGGATTTAAATGAGGACATCTTGGGAGAATGATATCAAAATCAGCAGAAAACAACAGTAGAACTTTATCACTTCTTAAAAAAAAAAGGGCCCTATGATTTTGCTTGCACTCACTATACATCAGGGCAAAAGTGAAGGTTAGGCAAGGAAAATCATGAACTGCACGGGGATTTTCACAACACCCATATCTGTCATTCTGGCAGCTTACATTCCCATTTGATGTAAACCATATCTCAGCTGAGATAAACAAAATTTCCAGACCAAGAAATCCATTGGCTACCAATTCTTGAAATCACCTGCAATACCAGCTTCTTGCTTCCCAGTTTGGAGGAAAGAGCTTTTCAGCTCTAATTTTATAAGGGCAGACTCAAAAAACTTCTTTTGCTTTGTGAGATGAAGATTGTGATGCACCACTTCAGTTAAAATGTAATGTTTTGCATTTTCTTACTGTCCAGCACTGACCTGTCATTTACAAAATGTACACGACTGCACAAGCTGTTCTTGTACATATCACGGTTGATGGTGGACTCTTTAAATTTTCAGTCAACACTTTTTCCAAGATGCATATTTTGCATCAGTACTGCACTGTTAACAGATGAATAAAACGATGGTCAATCATAAGTACACTTGGAAATATTTTGATATCAAGGGTGTTACATATTTCAGCACAAATGCTGCCATCGTCAGACACAGGCTAAAAAAATATGAGAAAAAGCACTAATATACAATGCATTATGAATTAAAATGAGCTCTCAATCTTGCATTGTTTAAATAGGTTTTATTGTTACCAGCTGCAACTGTGTTCATTAATATTCAATTATACATTGAATACTATATTAAAATTGTGTGATATGTTTGATATGTTTATTTTAGCCTGTGCCTGATGATGACTTGCAAATAGGCCAAAACACAGAGCACTCTGAACAATATAAAAACCACTAAATATAGTTGTGATTGTCAGTCTTTGTATTCATCTGCTTACTTACACATCACAATGGGATGTCCTATCTTTCTGCTCTACAGAAAACATTTACAGAATGTACTGAACTAGTCTGTATGAGACACAGCTGAGAAGGCATGCCACATTCCAGTGCTGATATGATGAAGCAACATTTGGCATAAGCCATCTCATATTTCCCTGTGCTCCGTGCAGTGATTAAAGACATGTTTCTTTATGGAATCCCATGATATAAACTTCATACAGTGCATAATGATGAAGCCATACCATCTCTCTTACAGCAGTCACATATAACAGATTGTGTACTCTCAGGTCCATCAGTAAGCTGTAGACAGCACAGATATCTACTATGTATCATCTAAGTGATACAAATACCACTAAATAGGTAGCAGTGGTTCAATATAAAACATAATGATTGTGAAAAAGTATCAAATACAGTTACAAAACATTGTGATATTAAAAACATGTATGCTATAGTATTCATTGCATGTGTACAATAATTCAGAGACTCATATTCTGCATAAAGGAGGTTTTTTATTCAGATTCTTTGAAGAGGGGGAGAGGCTTGAATCAAAACAGACTCTAGAATAGGGTCCCTTGAATTTTCAATTAATGTTATTTTGCTGCACTAAGAATAATAGTAGAGTCACAGCCATACACAAATCATTAAAGTTGTACATACCAACTGCTGCGATGCCCACTGACGATGACTAGAGGTCAACTTTGTTGACAGAACACAAGCTGCTAAGGCATCTGGTAGCTGTAAAGGGCTTATTACAAGGACATCTGTCACTGGACTGCTTATCAGTTTCTCATCACCATCGTCTGTGTCAGGGAAAATTTATTCATTGTGATTCCTGCATACTGTGTATGACTTGCTTTGACTTAAAATAAAGACTTGATCATACGACATATATTTAAATGAATAAGTAATCAAATATTATAGCTTTTATGTGGAATTTAGTTAAAACGTATCTGTTTTTTTAATCAAAGTACCATGAAATTCTGTTACCTTGCTGGACCTTAAACATGCATTTCCTCTAGTATAGTTAGAACGCTAATCATGTGACTTAACAAAAAAAATCACATAGAATTTTCTTTTCCCCACTGTGGAATATAAATCAGCAGCATAACTCTCACTGAGAACAGAAGTGTAGTATAAAGACCTATCCACAATGCACTTCATCTCTCTGTGCAGCATCCACAAATTAATTAATAAGTAATTTAATTTAGTTTTGTACCTTGATATCTATGAAGGTACAAAGATGTTGATGTGATACTGGTAAAAAAACTTTTCAAGAGGTCAGAACCAATGGCAAAACAGAAATAAATAAATAAATACACACACAAACAAATGGTTCTTGAAAATAAAACACAGCAAGAAGAAATTAAAAATTTAAAAGCAATGAAGGTGAACAATCATGGAACCAGAAACAAATAACTTGTTGCATGTAAGTGATGCAGTCATCTTAAATTGATTATCAAATCCAACATAAGTTTGATCATCAAGAAATGAATACTGGTTGCAAAGCTTTCTAAATGTCGTAAGTAGGACACATTTGTTTAAAAATTCAAAGGAAATTAACTTCTAAAGCCAGAAAAATTCTTAAACAGAGAATTCATACACTGTAACATTTAATGTTATCTTATAGAAGTTTTGGTGGAACTTCAAAAATAAAACTTTTTAAGTTGGAAAACTTATATACTTTGTACCAAGGAACTTATCTCAGAAACAATGAAAATATTGTTTGTATCTACAGAGAACTGGAAAAAAATTAACAGCATTCTGCCAAACTCAAAGTTCTATATCTGAGTGTTCCTCTTAAGCATATGTCACTAAAGCTGTGTGTTGGTAGTACCTTTAACAATGCTGGTCAGTGAAGTACCACCATGAGAAGCCAACAAGCTAACAAGAGCTTGAGTAACAGCAAATCCAGGGGTAACATCAGGTGATCCAAGTCTGCTGCTTTGAGACTGATTAACAGCACCCATAGCAGCAGCTAGAAGCTCCTAAAATATTAAGTACCATATACAGTAAACAAACTCCAGATAGTAAATAGCAGATCTCAATATTTTTGGCATTCTTTATGTACAGAGTGATAAAGAATGCTTTGGGGACATTGAAATCCTCCCTGTACCCTTAAGCAAAACCACACAATGTGTGTAGAAATTCATCTCATTCATTTCCCATTTCAGACGAGCGTCAAAGTATCTATGTTTCTAATGAAAGCATTATCAGTTTGTCTGCATGTTAAACAGTATTTAGTGATTTGTATCACAAATGGACTACCTCAATGCTTCCATAAAATTTTTGCTCATGGACTCCTTTTGGCTACAAAAAAAAACCATGCTCACATAAACAGGGACTATGCGGATGATAGGTATCAAAAATTAAAAAATTATATCTCAGAACTGATTGCAGATAGCTACCAATACATACCAGTAGCAAACTTAGAAACAATTTGCATGGTTTGGCCCTGATTAAAAATGAATGTCCTTTGCTTTGTGGGTACAGGGGGGGGTTTCTTTATTAGACTGGTACAAAATAAGCATATAGCCAATTCAAGAAGCCCCACAAATATTTTTAACAAAACATTATTCCTTTAATTAAAGGAATAAGTAAACTTCAAAGTAGCCATTATAGAAATGTATCCATGGATCTGCAGAGCACACTGCAGGAAGCACTGGACTTTCTGATGATGCATAGCTGGAACATGTACCAAAAATTTCAGCAAATTGAGTGTAGCATGTTATGCCATTAGGTCAATGGTCCACATCAGTAACATTAATACTCTCAAATCAACTTCCTAAACATACTTTCATTCTATTACAAAATATGGAATAATTATTGGAGTAACTCTGCCAACGGTGGGAAGATTTTCACTGTTCAAAAGAAAATCATCAGAATTATGGCTGGTGCACAACCCAGAACCTCAAGTAGAAGTCTATTTAAACAACTGCAGATTCTACCTGTTCCATGGCACTACATGCTTTAATGAACTTCATTATCAATAATCAGGATATTTTTGCAAACAAATTCATCTACACACAATATTACAAGAAGGAGAAAGCATCATCTTCATAGACTAAATGCCAACCTATCTTGTTTTCAAAAAAGTATATTCCATGCTTGCATAAAAAATCTGCAACAGTTTACCATGCAGTGTGACAATCCTCAAGAATGACAAGGCAAAATCTGCAGCAGTCTTAAGGAAATACCTACATATGCACTCCTTTTACTCCGTAGATGAAGTTTCTTTGTGTAAAGATGATTTATAATATTTTTGTAAAAGGTTTGTAGTACCATACACTACAAATTTGTACTTTTGTGTATTTATGTCTTGTTCCACATTCTACTGCTTTTGTGACACATGGATGGACGGACGGATGGATGGATGGATGGATGGATGGATGGATGGATGGATGGATGGTGGATGGATGGATGGATGGATGGATGTAGGTAGGTAGGTATGTATATATGTGTGCATGTATGTATGCACGTATGTACGTATGTATAAATACGTATGGTATGTATGTACGTACATACATACGTATGTATGTACATATGTATGTATGTATGTATGTATGCATGTATGTATGTATGTATGTAGATAGGTAGGTAAATACATATGTATTATATATGTATGTATATGTGTGTGTGTGTGTGTGTATGTGTGTGTGTGTGTATGTATGTATGTACGTATCTATTAGTTGTGCTGACTATATTAAAATCTTAATGTGCATTTTATATTTGTATGTTACATGTACATTTACCAACTGGCAAGTAATACTGACTAGGCCTATCAGTAGTAAATCATTTATTTAAAGAAAACACAAGAGAATGCAGATGTATAAGAACATTTTCATTTTATTTCACTTGGTAGTAAATTTCAATTCTTTACCTTAGTGCACATGTGCAATACTAATTCTGAAGCCTCAGAATCCGTCTGTGCCAAAGCAGCAATGGCACTACTGAGATAGTTGAGACAGGTAGCTGTAGCTGGAGGCAGATGACTTGTAAGATGACTCAGCTGTAGACAGAAGGCTCCTCCACCAGATCTGGGCCCCCCTTCAATGAGTGGTTGCTGCAGATCAGAAGACAATTCAACACGCCCCCCGGCAGTTAGGCTCATGAGACGAACTACCTTGCGGATATCAGATAAACCAATGGCAGCCAGTCCAGCTGGCAGACTACATGACGTTCCACTGCCATAACAGACAATCAACTGTTTTAGGATTTATACTTTTCAGTTATATATATCCCAAAATACAGGCAGTCCTCATTTAACACTGGAGTTCCATTCCTCAGTATCGTAACACAGAGCTAGAGAAAAAATTGTAGAATGGAGCAACTACGAACAGCAACTGAGCCACCGAGTAGCTAAACCTTACAAGCTGCCATAACAGACAGGGGAAATATACTAATCGAAGCCTGGGAAATGTTTGTTAAATACGGGGTCACTAAAACTGGTCAGCATTAACCTTTAAATGGCCTGCATTTGCATATGCAAATGCACATAAGATAATACCCCTAGAAATTCATTTTATATATTTAGGCTACAAAGAAACTTACTGCATTTTTAAGACATGCTGCATAATCTCTGTTTCATTTTCCACAAAATGTCATTTATTTCATAATTTTATATTCTTCTGTTCAAATAATGCGTTTCATATATCACGTGCAAAAATTTAATACCAACCCAGTTGCTTAAGGTTCAAGGAGACCAATGCCAATCAGGGCAACATTAGATAAGGACTGCCTGTACCATTGGTGCATTTCCAAGGAGAATCAAAGCACTATAAATGGATAAAACAACATTTGATAAACCCGCACTGCCGAAGAGCTGAATACTGTAAGTGATCAAATACTAGAGGTTTACATCGACAAAACTTAAAGAAAAAATTCAATGAAACATGAAAATGTCATAAATTTAGTGTTATTTCATTCCAAAGTATGTCTAAATGCCTGATTACCTAATAGACAGCAATGAGAGGGCACTCATCACCACAGAACGAGCTACTAGGATCTGTGCAGCCTCTGTGATTCTCTGCAGAGCCATGATGCGGTCCCGTGACGATGTAAGGAGTGATGCTTGCTCACCAAGAGATTTCTGTTTGCTTTCTCCTTTGCCATATCCAGGCTTAAGTTGTCCTGCCACATAAATTTGTACAGGTAAAGACAGAATTTACACACTTAATAATACAGCTGTGTGCAACACTGACACATAAAAATTAACGTAAGTTCCGCATCAAAGTGGGCCTAATATTCTGCACACGCCAATAAAGTTATGAAAAAGATTTATTACAAATAACTAATTAACAAGCCTATGGAGCAGAGTGATTCTTGAAAAGCAGTTTCTCTGTCAAAAAATGCCCCACATTGTATGAGATCTACAGGTTCCTTACTGCATTCACAAGAGCCTAGCAACTGTCCTACCCTAACCCAGTTCAATTCAGTCTGCAACATACAATTCTATTGGTTTCAGTTGCATTCCAACATTATCTTTTCAGCAACACCTCAGCCTTCCAACTGGTATTTTTCCTACATGCTTCCCAACCAACATACAGTAAGCATTTCTCACCCCTCACATGTCTACTGCATGCTGCACCCATCTCACCCTCATTGCTAGGAATGGTGGATGAGAAAATCTATATTGCTCTTAGCCAGTCTCAAACACAAGACATCAAAAGAAGGGACCAACCTAGTCATTGTTTCATAAAATATTCATGCCACTGCATGAAGTTCAGATGATATTTTGTGCAAAATTACACAACAGGAACACTACACATTGTGTACTACAAAGAGCGTAGTTTACTTCAAAGTGCTATACTGGGGTTCACCTGAAGTGACATGGCAGAACTATTAAAACCTATGTAAGATAGCTGATGCCCCAACTGAGGTTCAGAAAACCTCCAAAACAAAAGTCAGGCAAACATAATACTGAAAGTAACACCAAAAAATATCCAACATGAAACACTAAATATGGGAGAGAAAGACAATAAATAAATAACAATTTTAAAAAATTCACTTGTGAACATTACAAATGGAATTTTGCTGTCCTCGAGTGTTCCACAGCTATGTTGAATAAAAAATATATTTTTGCAGTGATTTTCCAAATCTTAATTCTACACACGTGTTCAATCCCAAAGCTGTTTTGTTCACCTGACTGACAAGAAGAAACAGATTCAAGTGTGACACTTGGCACAGCACTTGCTCCAAGTGGGTCTGGTTCTTTCAGTAGAAGAGGCTCAGATGCTGTCCTCCTTTCCCCTAGTCCAAGATATGGTGCTAGTTTGGAGAAGTTATCAGGCAATGGAGTCAATCGCTCATCTGTCTGCATACACAGTATGTCAATTTCTGTGAACACAGACAAGAAGCCATATCAATATGATAATTTAACTCAGGCATACTGTTTCTTTTGACAAGGGCACAAAGTCACTGGAACCAAACTTTAGAGGAGAAACAAAGTAACTTTAGAGGTGCGGGCATTTATTACATTTACCTTCACTTTATTGGTATGTTACTTCACCTCCCTACACAGGTTGCTGTTTAATTGTATTTGATAAACTTGCTTTTTGACAAGTTACTTTTCACTAATGAACTAACTACACCATTATCATCCAATTTTATTACACATCAAAGGATTTTATGAAAAAATAAACACAATACTTAAAAATATGAAATACACAAATACTAAATTAATATTGACTTATTAAAACAAATCTGTTACAGAAAAGCAGTTACTTTCACTTAAAATAACAATGATGAAACAAACTTTGTTTGCATAAAGAATATGTCTGCTTTAGTCTTTCTCATAAACTTCTCCATCAACTTGTTTCCTCGGGCATGTAATCATTTTACTGTAAAATTCTTCAAACTGCTACAGGATGTATTGCAAAAACAGTCTTTAATTTCTTCATACTTTACTCAATTTTCTCACACTGAATGCCGTTTAGTCAGGTATATTCAGTATATTGCTAAGTAGGGGATTGCAACACATCCTTCCTCCCTTCCTTAGAGTTACCGATTGTTCTCACAGTGTTTCTGCCAGCAGTTTTTAGAATCCAATGTGACATAGTCCAGCAGTTCAGCTACAAAGTCATACTGGCTGCAAAATTAAGCTGCCAATGTTAAAAACTCAAAGGGAGTAAGAATTCTATACAGGCAATGAACACTTCATTTTATTAAAGAAAAATCATGACCGCATGATAGAAAACTATGACTACTTTTCCAAAAATAACAATTCTCTTTCACTTATAAAATTTATAAAAGCATAAACATAAAAATTACTGACTCCTGTCCCTGATGAAATAAATGGCACAACTTTGCATGAGTTATAAGTAGAGACAGAGAGAGAGATAGAGAACACACACACATATAATTGAATTGTATTTTACACTTAAAAATATATCAATGGAAAATGCAACTATAAATGAATGTAAATGCAAGGGAAAGAGTAATCGATAATGGTGACAGCATGATGGATTGTGAATTGCTAACGTGTCATGTAATACACTTTTTAAGAAAATTATTTTTTGAAAATAGAAATACAAAATTTTATGGTGCTATATCAGCATCTCAAGAAAAGGACTGTGCAAAACAAGGAAAGGAAAAGTACTACATCTTGCATGAGAAGCCACAGTGACTTCTGGCAACAAAACAGTCAGATAGACATGTTCACTTTGGGTGACCAAATATTCAGTTCTTTAAAGCCTGTTAATTATAACTGCATCTTATTTATCACATACTTTAAAACTAATTTAAAACTAAATACACCTGTGAAATAGCAACTAAATTCCTTGTAGCAGACTACTGCATTATATACAAGAGTATTCTTAAGTTCAACTTCCTTGATTTTGGTTGATCATTAATTACTACACCAAAATATGACCAGGCAGATATTTCAGACTAATCAGTTGGTCCATCAGGCTACTGTTACCTCTACTTTAAAATCTTTGCAGGAAATGTAAATACGAAATGGAAAAAAAATCCTCTGTAGTGTGTTTCTTAATTGTGCATTGGAATGCCATGTAAGATCTGTGACAGACAATGACCGTCCATATGTGATGACAACACGTCTCTCCCGTAACAATTATTGGTCACCCTAGCATTCCATTTTCATGTGTCTTTCCTAGATTGTAGGAAAGTACCCATTAAGTATTGGCATCACAAATATTTACTTTCAAAATAAAGTTTCTTCCTGCTGCTATTCTATTGTGTTTGATTTCCAAGTGCATGTTCGATTGGATTAGGAAAACAGCAGGTTGCAGGACCACAGAATGGCAATAACAGGCCAATCCATGTGCAGCAGGCCTTACAAGTGCCCACACATGGGGTTAAAATATTGCTACAATGAACATAATATGAGAAGAAAACTCAGGTCTATCCTGAATTCCAGATACATATGTGGCTGTCTTTGTTCACTTCCAAATTCTGGTCACCCTTTCTCAACATAAGTATTGTGCAACTAAAAGAGGACAATTGTAAGAATTATAACCTTCATCACGAACAGAGCTTCTGCCCATAAGGTCAGGTGCCAGCAACTGGGCCAGATTGCTGGGCAAAACATTGCCACTCACGGTGCCCATCACTGCAGCATTATTACTACCACTGGGCTGAACTACTGATCTTGAATCAGGAAACTTTGGGAAGCACTGGAACTGCATGCTGTATTTGTCCTGGCATTCATTGCACATCAGGTAATTTGTCCCTATAACACAACAAGGAAAACTTCATAATATATATACCCTTCACCTATTATTTCAAACACTGTTTTTTAAATACCATAGTAACTAAGTAATACACAAAGTTCCCACATGTCCTACCTTTAATTATACTGCTGTGCAAGTCATATGGCCACATGATTTACTTCAGATTTAATTTAATTGCCGATGAAGTTACACCCAGAATAAACACAACGCAATGCTGTCTTCTCTGTCATAGGAGAAGAGTAATTTACAGATAGATTTTGCAAAATGAGGTGCTTTATCTAACAGTGAGCCTTTTGGCCAATATGACAGTTTCTTTTGTGTGAAAGCAGTATCTCCTTTCTTATAACAGTGAACAATCACCACATTTTTTGATTCAGAATTATCATCTGGAACTAACCAAGAATGTTACCACAGTAGCCTGCACCCCAAAGCAAGCCACAACCTGGATGTGCTGACAGCATGTGACCTGCTAAGTGTGATGACACTTGGTGACAGATTCCACACACAACAGGCAGCCCATAATCCATCTGCGTTGCAGCAGTCGGAAACTAGAGATAACAAATGGGATAACTTTACAACAGACACTCATATATCAGTATAATTTTATTCTTCACAGGTATTGTTAGCGAGAAAGAAAGGAGAAGGTAAAGACTGAAGTGACATGTCGAGAAAACAAAATATTAACTTAAAATAACTCACCCTGTTGCGCAAAATATATAGAGACCAAAAAGGAAACATTAGGACACAACATACATTAGATAAAGTGCATATAAGAACAGCCACATGATGACATCTTAATCAAAAGACAAGACATGAAGCTGTTTTCAGATTCCCTGTATAAAATACATGTTGTGTTTCACAGATACTTAATGGTTACTTAATCAAAATACCATCCAAACTCACTATAACAACTTTCTTAACCTAAATTATTTAAATCTGCAAAGTGGCAATTCCTATTAGCCTGTCATGCAACAAGTTTTCAATGGTCTATATTCATATTTGGAGACATCTGGTTTGAATCTCCACCAGGACACCAACTATCCTCACCAAGGTCTTTTTTTTTTCTTCTTCTTCTAACTTATGCATTTGCATGGTGCCATTCTTTCTGAATGGCTTTGACTTTCCTGCAAAATAATTCTCTCATTCATTCCATTCTATTAACAACACAATGAACATGGTGCCTGTTCAAACTGAAGAGTTTCGAAGAAATAATGGAAACATAAGCATTCAAATAACAGCAACACAGTACTAACCACTCCAGAACTGCTACCGGTATCAGACATTCGTACACTATCAATTCCTTGAGGTACAGACTCCATCAGTTCTAAATCCTGAAACACTCCAAACAGGGGTTGAGCCTCCCCTCGTACATGCTGTCTTTCCCGATCCTGGCCTATAACATAAGGAACTTCATTCATTAAAAGAAACCCTCATGATCAAATAACTATTCTACATTGAAAATATATCAATTCTGAAGTTCTATTTCATAAAGAAATTTCAGGACAGATGGCATGCATGGTTGGTGAACAAACAGGTTATATGCTGTATGTTTCACCTTCACTTACACAGTACAGCTACAACTTTAAACTTTCAAATGCAGATAGCCCATAGAAAATAACCATGCCATGCACAGAAGTTATCTAATACCGTGTGATTCATGTTACTCTAAATTTGCATAAACAGTCAGAAAACAGAGCAGTTTTTTTTCTGGAAATTATAACCAAAGCCATTAATTTTTTGTGTTTTCTCAAATTATCAGAATCGCAATTCATAACATATTGTAAATACAAATTATAATGCTTCTACTGTCATTGTTTCTAAACTTTGAAACCTTACTTGTGCTTCCATCATCAAACTTTAAATGACCTACTTTTGCATATGTGACAGCATGTAAAAAACACCCCTACACCCATAGTAATTCATTTTATATATTTAGACAACAAGGAAATTTACTGCAATTTTAAGACATACTGCATAACCTCTGTTTTATTTTTCACAAAACGACATTTATTTCATAATTTTTTCTTCGTCTGTTTAAATAACACTCACTTCTTTATAAACCATGTGCCAAACTTTAAATACCAACCCGGTCAGTTAAACATTAACATTACCTGCTCTCTCGGCCAGATAACTGCGAATGTCAGAACAAGCTCTCCTTGGACCAAGTCTTGTGCGACGACTACCCACACCATCCAGGTCTGGAGAAGACTGGCTCACATCTACAGTCTATATAAAACATACGTATGATTTAGTCTAATGGGTTTCATGCATTATCAAATTACTGTATTTCAGAATGAATTACAGAATATAAAAACAACTGCTTTGATACTACAATGCAATTGCCATTTCATGACTTACTTAAAAAATAACTTCCCACATTAGGCACAATAAATAAAATTTATACATAAATGATTTTCATGTGGTTTCACAATTTGACATGTAATTTGTGGAAAACAGAGTAATGATGGGATGGAATAGTAAAATATGACAACACATCATGTACACAATGAGAAAAATAATTTTACTTTCTTTTATAAGCTTTAGCCTAAAAAAATTATGCAGCCAAACTTGAAAATCAAGATTATGTGACTACAAAGTAATCTCTGTACTTTTCTACAGGCAAGTGAATGGGAAATGGTTATTGTCTTCTTTTGATCTATACAGAGCAAAATGCTTGTAATAAAAATTCAGATGAGATACAGCAAAAACTGAGAAATATGCAAAATGTCTACACCAGATTCATTACAAACTTATCTGTAAGAAATAAGAGTGCAGTGGTTTGAACAAGAAACACGGCAAGAACACAGAACACTAACAAACAGGGAGTATACCAGAAAATAATTTAGAGAACACAAATAAGAGGACTAAGAGGGGATGAAAACACAGATGGAAGAATTAGAGTAAAACTGAAACAGGGTGTATAAGGGCAAACAGGGATGAGTGCAAAAGACTGCATTATTGAACAATGGCCAGCACCAGTGCAAATATCCAATAAAGATGTACATGTGCCTGTAATGCTACATACCCATAATACTGAACACTAATAAATCACCTGTGCCCTGCAGAGTAGAATGTCGGACATGGAGGAGCGCCCTGAATCATCTTCTCTTCCCTCCACGACCTCTGAGTCAATACATGGATGTTCAATCATCCACGTAGCCAGCTGATTAATGGTGTGAGCTGACATGTCACCAGTACTACCTATAACACAACAAGTTAGAATGCAATATGTTCCATACCCATGCATTAAATTATAATATACATAGTAAACCAGTGAATGCACTTTGTTAAAATGTATTTTATTACATATTGATAATCACCAACACATTTAAGCCATACTCACAACCATCATCACAGTGGCTCAAAGATACTAATAAAATACAAAATAAACTGTTAATCTGCAAAGGTGAAACCACTTGATGTTATAGCTAATACCATAGGTACTTCCTGTTGTAAGACAATGCTGATTTATATATTGTTAAGACTGATAAAATTCATATGAATATGTAATAAAATATATTTTACCAACCATTGGAAATCAATACTGTATTAAAACCTATGATAATAACCATAACATCAAGTGGTTTCACCTATGCAGATAACAGTTTATTGTATATTTTATTAGTACTCTTTGAAACACCCTAAATATGGCTGCAACTAGGACTGAAACGTGTGGGGGATTATTAGTAAGTAATAAAATAAATTTTACCAAAGTGCATTCATTGGTTTACTATATATCATAAGTTAGAATGTGCTTGTAAAGCATAAAAACTCTATGATTAGTATAAAAACAGATGGGGTAGAGGAGCAAGGACCTTCAATAAACAATAAGATCAAGATCAGACCAACAGTTTTCAAATTATGACACAGCATACAGTATCCAAAAAACCAGAAGACTTACAGAAAAACTCTACAAGTCGTAACATGTGTGTCTCATTTTCCTTTACAACTTTTGATTGCAACATTTCTCACTCTGACATATGCTGGCAAGTCACACTCAAGATACATACAGAAACATGTGTAGGTCTTCATATAAATTGTCCAAACATATATAAATAATTCAGTAAATATGGATTTTTAAGATTTGTCTAAGTCACTATTAAATCAAATAAAGTAACAAACCTTAAAAAGAAATGGCTAAGAATACAATTTTAAATTTGCATTTCATTACAATGTCATCAAAATCTAATAACAACACCATTCTTAATTCCAAACATGGAAATGTTGAAGTTATGGTTCAAAACTCATTAGTATAAATCAAACTTGGTTTCATCCCTATATTTTTGTAATGGCAAGTAATATTACATTTCATGACACTGCATTCAGCCTGAGTTGAGCAATTTCCAAGTGCACAAACACTTTTCTTTTAACATTATTATTTAGGCTCATTCAACAGACAACTCAGGTATCTGCCAGTACCTTTGTGATGTTAATATTTGTATACATCTATCTTTAATGCTAACCTGTAACACTGATGGCTTTCTGAACATGCTTAAGGGAGAACCCCATTTCCATAAGAGGAGCAGCAATGGGTGGTGGTGGGGGTGAAGGAGTGCGTATGCGATGAACTCTCAAAAGTGGGGCTGACTGAGGTGTTGGCTTGTTGGACAGTGATGGTGAAGACAATTGTGGTGAAGAAAACTCAGAGAAGCTGCAAAGGGCTGCTGCTGCTAAAGGTAAGGATGAAGGTGGAACTAGCGGTGAAATGCGACGGACAAGGCGAGAAAGTGATGAGGGAGATGGAGCATGAGGGGTTGGTGTACTTGTGCAATTATGTGGTGAACGTGGTCCTGCTGAAGATTCCTGCAACAAAAAACAAGCAGATTCTCAAAATGAGACCTCTTCAGTATCATAATTTGGGAGAAAAAAATTTTGAGGAATGTGTATAAGCCAGTAATGAAACACGGGATTAGGAGAATCAGAAATAACCTACAAATGAGGTCATAATACAAACTGCAAAACATTACATTTTATGTTCCTTATAAGTTTTATTCTGAAATAGTAAACCTTACTTTGTATGAAGAATTTTAAAAATATTACAATTAACAGCACTCAGAATGTGTTCAAGTACATACATGGGAAAACCTGAAAAAATGACTTCGGGCTGTACGATCATTTTTAAATCAAACTGGATTGCAGGAAACAAAATTTTTAACTGTGATATGAATCCAAAAACACAGACTGCAAAATCTGATGCCTCACCTGCATATTATCCTGCAGACTGGCGTTCACATCGCGGATATTTGTTAAGCTCCGTATTTTGGTTTCTGTTTCTTGTATGTGGAAACCTTCCTCTGCCTTGGCTCGTACATACATGGCATGCAGCACTGTCTCCACACGTTCTAGCTCACTCAGACTTACAAGGGAACGCAACTTGCATTGCTGAACACTCTTGCTTACCATGAACCTAATACACAACATTAAAGTCACTTGTTGGAAGAAAATGATTGCTGCCAAATTAAGTTACCATTTTATGTATATTTCACACAAAATACATTAAAACACAACAGCACACAACAATTAACTTCTTACCATATATTATTGAAACTGAGATAAATTATCTTGTATTGTTTTCTACAGTTCACATCACACTGGACCGAGTCCATGAAGTGCTTATTTTACTTTACGATTGCGTTCCTTAGATACTTCAGTTTTCACCAAAATGTGTCTGGACAGAAATATGAAAGACCACTAGGACTGCATTCACATCACGAAAACACCATTTTCCAAGCAAAGACCAATTCCAGTGCCTCTGATCACTAGTATAAGAATAACTTGAAACTCGAATAATTTCACGCATAACACAGTGTTCCTCCACCCACTTTCCCCACCAGGATGATAACTAGTGTCACAAGCAATGTCTCATTAGGGGTGGGTGCATCCATTCCAAGGATCCAATGTGTAGTCACAATGACTAGAGAAAGTGCAACACATCACAACTTATAACACATTAAGATATACACTTTAACTTATAAAACATGAAGGTGTACACTTTGAAGTATTATTACTGAGATAAATATTCCATGGAACTCTTACACATAAACAGTAGAGAAGCTACACTGCTGGAAGTTGAGAAGAGTGACTATGCCAATTAAATCAAAGAAACAAAACTTGCTTGTGGAAAGCACCAATATACTACAGGTTGTTTCAATAATTTCTGTTGGTTTGTTTACTATAACCGTGTTTTGTTGAAAATTTTACAGAGGCTGTAGCAAAGACTGGGGCAAAAATAAAGCCAAAACAAAATAACCAACCTGTATCACAAACTAAAAATTTCACTTCAAATAGCTGAGCCTCTTCTTCTGGTTGGTGTAGAGGGTGGACTGAAAACAACACCTATAAATGTGGAGCAATTAAATGCCTGATCAACAAGCATGCCTTTCAGCTAGAAACTACAGCTCTAAGTTCAAACACAGTGTTAACTAAACCAAAGCATGTACACTATTCAGAATGTAAGACATTCTTCCTGTACAATGACACCTCTTCCTAATGTCTGTGGTGGAAAGCAAAGAGCCTTGCCTCATAATGTGTTTCAGAGCATCACGCAGCTCCGCTTCTTCCAGCAAAAGACAGTTACTCTCCTTAATAGTATCATCTGTGTTCTCTTGTTCCTCACTAGACTCTGTTTCTGACTTCTGTTGTTTCAATTCAGCATCACCAACATTTTCCTGTAAAAAGAACAGCAAAAGGTATTCATCTTGAACATGATACATTAAAGTGTTTTTGCTTGTAATGTTTAATAAAATAAGTGTCACTTGCAGCTTGCTCTTGTACTCTGCAAATTCTACAATGCTTTAAAAGTAGTTCAAAATGTTTTGCAAAAACCATGACAAAGTTTTATTAATTTAATAACATTCAATTCTAATAACTAATGCTGCCTTAATCAAAGAACAAGATGAGTATATTCACCTTTTAACAATAAAATTTTTGTGAACTCTAATACAGTGTTTCAGTGTCACCATATACCCTTCTCTCCTTAACACATTCACTCCCATGTCTGACCACAGTCAGACAAGGTTATTTTGTCCAAGCTGCCATATCTGACTATGGGTAGGCAAGAACACAGTGCAATAAAAACAAAGTATTTTCTGCTTTAGTCACTATACTGTATGAAGCAGTCTTCTGACATCACTTTCTTTGCATTTCAACAATCCTGTTCATTTACATAGGGATATGGTGAGCCAAAATGGCAAAAATCAGGAGTGTTTCATTGTGTGGGACACGCAAAAATGTTGTGTTTGCTTCTATCCATGGATGTGTGACATGAAATATCACACCCTACAAAAATACTAGAACTTTCAGTCTGTGCCTTGTGAAAATTCAATTCATCTAGCTGAAATAGTATGAAAGAAAATATGATTTTAGTATGAAGTTGCAAAACAAGAGTGTTGTACAGAAAATGGGCACGCTGGTAGTTCAGCAAACAATAGGGTTGCTGAGGGTGAACATGTTCAAATATCTTATGTTTATTGGACCGTGCATCATCTTGATAGTTGAATAAAGAGAGACCAACTTGATGTCACTTGCTTCATTATTTCATTATTTACTGCTCAACATGTTTCGGATGTTAATACATCCAT